>OHQG01000856.1_pt1 | contig 14314 bp, 6 predicted proteins | sample 1577871 | NCBI WGS metagenome assembly OHQG01 (sample SAMEA3879604, study PRJEB24766) | human gut metagenome | biome: human-associated habitat; feature: feces | place: USA | collected 1985/1987
CCTTATGTGTTCCATGCGGGTCAGCCAGGTCACCAGCCACGAACATCTGGTCCGGTTTGATATCCTGCAACAGTTTCTTTACGATAGCGACATCGGCTTCACCCAGATCATTCTTCTTGACAAGACCTGTTTCATAGAACGGAAGATCCAGGAAATGAACGTTTTCATCCTTCACACCTGAATAACGGCAACCGTGACGGGCTTCTTCACGACGGATAGTACCTTTCATGAACAGGACATCTTTCTTTTCCGGTTCCCCGTTTTCTACCTTTTCGAAACGCAGGTATTTGATAATCTCTTCCGCTTTGTCTTTAACAGTACTGTCATTCGGAGAATATTTATCGCAAACATCACGCAGATACTCGCAGTAACGGATTACTTCATCATCCCCCACAGCAATATTGCCGGAAGTTTCATAAGCCACATGCACATCATGGTGCTGGTCGCACAAACGGCGCAAAGTACCCCCCATAGAGATCACGTCGTCATCCGGGTGCGGACTGAATACGACCACTTTCTTCGGATACGGAGTAGCGCGTTCCGGACGGTTGGAATCGTCTGCGTTCGGCTTACCACCCGGCCATCCGGTGATTGTATGCTGAATATCATTGAAAATCTTGATATTTACGTTATAAGCGGAACCATACAACGCTAAGAGTTCGCCCAGTCCGTGTTCGCTGTAATCCTTGTTTGTCAGTTTCAGGATCGGTTTGCCGGTCAACTGGCACAGCCAAACGATAGCACGACGGATCAGTTTATTATCCCAATCACAGTTGGTAACCAACCAGGGATGGCTGATTCTTGTCAGTTCGTAAGCGGCAGACAGATCGATCACCACCTTTGCATTCATATGAGTCTGCAAATAAGTAGAAGGAACTGTTTCACTGACCTTGCCTTCAACCGTATTGGCGATGATACGTGATTTATCTTCACCCCAGGCCATCAGAATCACATTCTTGGCTCTCAGAATGGTTGAAATACCCATTGTGATTACACTTGCCGGAACATTTTCAATCGATTTGAATGTACGGGCAGCTTCTTTGCGTGCATCGTTATCCAACAAAACCAGACGGGTTCCGACATTGGCAGATGATCCCGGACCGTTAAAGCCGATATTACTAGCATGCCCTACTCCCAACAGGATGTAGTCGATTCCGCCGAAATTCTGGATTTGCTGTTCATATTGTCTGCAAAATTCGAAGATATCGTCTTTCGGCATAGAACCGTCGGGTGAATAGATATTCTTCGGATCAATATCCACCTGGTCGAGGAATGACTCCTTCAAATAAGCCAGATTACTGTTTGTCGATGCGCTCAGCGGATAGAACTCGTATACATTAAATACAATTACGTTGCGGAAACTCAATTGTTCTTCCTTATGCATACGGACTAATTCCTTAAATACACTCTGAGGGGAACGTCCGCCTGACAAAGCGAGAACGAAAGGTTCTCCGGCTGCCTGTTTTTTACGTATTTGTGAGGCTAATTCTTTCGCGATCACGAAAGATCCTTCTTCAGCTGATTCGTAGATGTTTGTCGGAATCTTCTCCATACGAGTTAAAACTGATTGCTCGTAAGCGTTTTCCGGACGGTAATACCTGAGCGGTATACGCGTCAGGGTAATCTGAGAACTAAGGTTCGTCTTCATGTTTAATTACGATTTAGTAGAACTTTTTTACTTGAACTACAAATATAACAATTCTCCGTCAATTAATGATTAAGGAAAGCTATCAAAAATATCTATTTACCTATAAGTTGGTACTAAGCCAATGTATTCGTTCCTTCCACCAAATGTCCCATCGACCAGACAGAACGGACATTCAACTTACGGTCCAGAATAACGATATCGGCATCTTTACCACGTTGCAGAGAACCCTTGCGATCGTCTACTCCCATCAGGCGGGCCGGCGTTTCAGAAGCCATGCGAACAGCGTCTGCCAAAGGAACTCCGGCATTTTGGGCCATCGTACGAACCAATACATCCATTGTAGCGATACTACCTACCAATGAAGAATGGTCTGCCAGTTTACAAACGCCATCTTCTATGATAATCCGGGGATCATCAACGGGCTTTCCTTCATTGGCGGCATAAGCCAATGCATCCGTTGTCAGACAAGTACGTTCCACACCCTTCAGCTTGTAAACCAGACGCAGGATTGTTGAAGGCAAGTGACGGCCATCGGCAATCACCTCCACTGTCATATCATCTTCCAGGAACACACTCTCTACCGTTCCTTCATATTTATATTCACGACGCTTATGGAATCCGGGCATAGCATTATAGAAATGAGCCGCATGCGTAAAACCGGCTTCATAAGCAGCTTTAATATCTTCAAATTCTGCCTCCGTATGAGAAACGGCTGCCAAAAGACCTTTCGAACGGACATAACGGGCAAAATCCAATGCCCCCGGTAATTCCGGACTTGCATCCCAACGTTTAATACAATTCGTACTTTCCAGTAACGATTTATATTCGTCCGAATCAGGATCTTTCAAAGCGTCTGTCAGTAAACTGCCTGCCATCTTCGGATTCAGATAGGGTCCTTCCAACTGTAATCCCAACACAGGACTGTTTTTCTCTGCCATCGCACTTTCACATAAGGCAACCCCTTTCCTGATTTCAGTCATGGGAAGCGGGCCCAATGTCGGGAAAATACAAGTCGCCCCATATTTCATGTGTGCGTTCACTGCCCCGTGGAAAGCTTCTTCTGTACATTCCTTAAAATCATATCCACCGCCACCGTGTATATTCATAGCAACGAAACCAGGAATAATATACATTCCTTTAGCATCTACCACCGTAGCCCCTATCACAGCCAGGTCACTATTTGTTACTTCCAGTATTTTACCATCACTGATCAGAACAGAACCGTCTTTTAACCAACCTTGCGGCGTCAGGATCTGTCCGTTTATTATTTGAGTTAACATAACTTCTTCTCTATTTTATTCTTGTTCGATCCCGTTAAAACAACTTATTAGTACCTTCCACCAATTTACCCATAGCCCAGACAGCACGTACATTCAAATCTTTGTCCAAGACCATCAGGTCGGCATCTTTACCACGTTGCAAAGAACCTTTGCGGTCGTAAACGCCCATGATACGGGCCGGCGTTTCAGAAGCCATACGAACCGCATCTTCCAAAGGTATCTCAGCTTTCTGTACCACCGTACGAATCAGGCGGTCCATCGTTGCAACACTACCGGCCAACGCTGAGCGGTCGGCAAGTTTACAAACCCCGTCTTCAATGATCACACGCGGGTCGAAAGCCACCTGGCTATCGCTGGCTGCACAGGCCAGTGCATCCGTGATCAAACAAGTCCGTTCAACACCTTTCACTTTATATACCAAACGAAGGATTGTCGGCGGGACATGGATACCGTCAGCTACCACTTCCACTGTCATGTCATCGATCAGATAGATACTTTCGACAGTTCCTTCGTACTTATACTCGCGGCGTTTATGGAAACCGGGCATAGCATTGTAAAAATGGGTGGCATGTGTATAACCCGCTTCATAAGCCGTCTGGATATCTTCATACTCAGCCTGTGTATGTCCGACAGCAGCCAACACGCCTTTCGAAGTGATATACTTGCCGAACTGCATGGCTCCGGGCAATTCAGGCGCAGCGTCCCAACGCTTGATACAATTCGTCTCTTCCAGCAACGGGATATATTCTTCAGGGTCCGGATTCTTGATGTTTTCAGGAATCTGACCACCGGCCATCTTCATATTGAAATAATGGCCTTCCAAATGTAATCCGAGGATAGGACTGTCTTTTTCAGCCATCAACTTTTCAGTTGTAGCTGCCGCCGCACGGATCATCGGGATGGTTGAAGACGACAAAGTCGGGAAAATACTCGTCGTACCATGTTGCATATGGGCAGCCACGGCACCACGGAACGCATCTTCCGTACCTTCCATAAAGTCACGTCCGCCTCCGCCGTGAACATGGATTTCCACTCCGCCCGGAACGATATACATTCCCTTGGCGTCAATCAGGTTTGCACCAACTATGGCAAGGTCACAGTTAGTCACTTCCAGAATCTTGTTATCACTAATCAGAACAGAACCATCTTTCATCCAGCCCTGTGGTGTCAGGATACGACCGTTAATAATTTGAGTTAACATAATATTTTGTCTATAAATTAGGCGTTGTTATTTATCAATTAGTTCAATCTCATGGTATGATAAACCGAAGTCTATCGATTGGCAAAAGTAAATACTTTTTATTTAATGCAATCCTTCTTTAATCAATATATTTCAAAAAAAGCGCCACCGGATCACCGGGACGCTTTCTCATTCAATTCTTCTAATTCCATGGTCAACTCCGTCCATGTGTCCATTGTGTCGGACAACTCTTTTTTCAATGATGAATAGTCATTATATAAAGATGTATCGGATGCTCCTTCGGGAGTTGCCAGTCTGGCTTCAATGGCGGCTATGGAGTTTTCCAGTTCCGTTATTTTATTTTCCGCCTCGGCAACGGCTTTTTCTACTTTCTTAATCGCTTTGCTTTGTTCTTTACGTGCTTCGTAAGAAAGTTTGTTTTGTGTAGGCTGAACATCCGTATCCGCAGCCAAAGAAGCTGCCTGTGTGGAACGTTCCAGTTCACGCAAACTATCCATCTTCTTTTTTTCCAGAAATTCATAGATTCCTCCCAGATGTTCAACGACACGCTGATTACCGAATTCATATACCTTATCTACCAGACCATCCAGAAATTCACGGTCATGCGAAACGACAATCACGGTACCGTCAAACTCACGCAACGCATCTTTCAGGACATCCTTCGAACGCATATCCAAATGGTTGGTCGGCTCATCGAGGATCAGCAGGTTGACCGGCTCCAGCAACAGGCGGATCATCGCCAGACGGCTTCTTTCTCCTCCCGACAGGACTTTCACCTTCTTCTCGGATGCTTCGCCACCAAACATAAAGGCACCGAGGATATCGCGGATCTTGGTTCGTATATCACCCTGCGCTACATAATCGATCGTATCAAAGACCGTCAGGTTATCATCCAGCAACTGCGCCTGATTCTGGGCAAAATAACCGATCTTCACGTTATGCCCCAATTGCAGTTTTCCTTCATAATCGATCTGTTCCATGATACATTTGACCAGCGTCGATTTACCTTCACCGTTCTTTCCGACGAAAGCGACCTTGTCCCCTCTGTTGATGGTCAATGTGACATCCTTGAAGATCAGATGATCTCCATAACGTTTAGCCACATTCTCCATAATCACAGGGTAAGAACCGGAACGGGGAGCCGGAGGAAATTTCAGGCTCAGCATGGCTGTATCTACCTCATCCACTTCGATACGCTCTACCTTTTCCAACTGTTTGATGCGTGACTGCACCTGAACGGATTTGGTCGCTTTATAACGGAACCGTTCAATGAATGCTTCGGTATCAGCCAGTTTCTTCTGCTGGTTTTCGAAGGCACGGAGTTGTTGTTCGCGGCGTTCCTTACGAAGCTCAACGTATTCGGAATACTTTACTTTATAATCGTATATGCTTCCCAACTCGATCTCGATCGTACGGGACGTGGTGTTATCAATAAAAGCACGGTCATGCGAAACCAGGATCACAGCATTGGCACGGGTCGCAATGAAATTCTCTAACCATTGGATAGATTCGATATCCAGGTGGTTGGTCGGCTCATCGAGCAACAACACGTCCGGACGGCGAAGCAATAACTTTGCCAACTCGATACGCATACGCCAGCCACCGCTGAACTCGGAAGTCGGACGTTCAAAATCACTGCGGTTAAATCCCAGACCGATCAAAGTACGTTCCAGTTCTGCATGGTAGTTGCTTCCCCCCATCAGCTGGAAATGTTCGGAAAGATGTGTTACCTTATCTATCAGCTTCTGATACGATTCCGTTTCGTAGTCGGTCCGTTCAGCCAGTTCCAGATTCAGCCGTTCGATATCCTTTTCCATTTCTTGGATATGACCGAAAGCCTGTTCCGCCTCTTCACGGACAGTACGGCTATCGGTCAGCTGCATCTGTTGCGGCAGATAGCCGATCGTCGTCTCTTTGGGAATACTCACCGTACCGGATGTCGGAGACTGCAAACCTGCAAATATCTTCAACATCGTAGATTTTCCCGCCCCGTTCTTACCGACCAGTGCAATACGATCCTTCTTGTTTACCACAAACGAAACATCATCAAAAAGCGTAAATCCGCCAAATTCAACTGTTCCAAATTAGCAGAATGCAGTATCATAATATATGTCACAAAACCGGACAGTACCTTATCGGTAGAAAAAAAATAATTAGTAATATCAGGAAAAATACTCGGAGGATTAAAAATAGAAACGACTAAGTTCTAGCAGAACTAATTTATAACGACACCGCAAATATAGTATATTTTTTATTATCAATACCTAAATATATTAAAATTAATTACGATCAACAAGAACTTAAGTTGAATATGTTAATTATTAATTACGCAATTAAGTTAACATGCTTTTTTCTATCCGTCACCAATTTTGCCCTAAACGACTGATATATTAATGATTAGTTCTAATAGAAACGACTAAGTTCTGCTAGAACTATGATAACTTCAAAACTAGTATTAATTATCAATAAAAAAACACATGAACTACAGGTCTATTTTCAAGCAAAACAAACTCCCTTTGCTTCTAATCGCACTTGCTTTTCCTGTTTCAGTAACCACTTCTTCTTTGTATGCCACAACAACAGAAGTAACTATTACCCAACAGAAAAAAGCCATAAACGGAGTAGTCTTTGACGGTGGATTAAATGAACCACTAATTGGTGCTAACGTTGTTGTGAAAGGAACAACCAACGGTACTGTTACGGATTTGGATGGCAAATTCACTTTAGAAGCCGCTCCAAATGACATTCTAGTCATTAGTAGTATCGGATTTAAGTCATTAGAAATTAAAGCCTCTGATGCAGCGAAAGGAAAAATCACACTACAAGAAGACACACAAGCGCTGGACGAAGTAGTTGTTGTAGGCTATGGCGTACAGAAAAAAGCCAATCTGACAGGTTCTGTGGCTCACATCTCGGCAGAAGCGATTGAATCGCGTAGTGTAGCAAGTGTTTCGGCAGCTTTAGCCGGACAAATTCCAGGTGTAACGGCAATACAAAGTTCCGGTGCCCCTGGATCGCAAACCGCAAGTATTACGATTCGTGGAACAAACTCTATCAACGGCGGTAGCCCGCTGGTAATTGTTGATGGTGTACCCGGCAGTATGAATACGATCGACCCGCAGGACATCGAGAGTCTTACCGTATTGAAAGATGCCGCTTCTTCTGCCATTTACGGTGTGCAAGCTGCTAATGGTGTTATTTTGATTACCACTAAAAAAGGTAAAAAAGGTGACAAAGCCCGCATTAACTATTCAGGTTCCGTTGCCTGGTCATCACCGGTTGCATTATTAAAATTCCTGGGTGCCGGAGATTATGCCATGTTATACAATGAAGCTGTAAAAAATGAAAATCCTAATGCCATCCTCCCTTACACAGAAGAAGACATTCAAAACTATCGAAACGGAACACTCCCCGACACAGACTGGTATGATGAAACATTCAAAAAGAATGCACTGGAAACATACCATAACCTGTCTATCAATGGAGGTTCGGAAAAAACCAGTTACAATGCCTCTATCGGTTATACACGCCAGGATGGTCTGATCGACGTCAATAAATACGACCGTTTCAACGGACGTATCAGCGTAGACAGTGACATCAATAAATGGTTGACTGCCGGATTAAATGTTTCCGGTTACAGAGGAACTAAAAACGATGGCTGGGAAGGTTATGCTTCACTGCGCCAATATTGTAACCGACTGGCTCCTATTTACCCTGTATACAATGACGACGGCAGCTTCTATTACAGCGGTCTGAACAATCCGGTTGCCCACCTCGACAATACAGGTTTCACACGACAGGTCGACCAGCAGCTTACGACAGCCTATGCTAAAGTCAATATTTTACCGGAGTTGAATGTCAAAGCGTTATTCTCTGTCCGCAATGATACCCGAAACAACGAAGGTTTCAAAAAACTGTTGGAATACGGAACCGGAAACAATACATTTAACTCCGGTCTGCGTGAAGGATACCAAAAATATTACGACTGGAACTGGTATACAACACAAGTCCTGGCCAATTACAACAAAACATTCGGTAAACATTCATTAACCGCATTAGCCGGTTTCGAACAAATCTATTACAATTACAAATATACCGAAGCTACCCGCAAAGGCGGTGGAAACGATGAATTAACCGAATCACTAAACACGCTGGATAAGTCTTCCCAGACAAATAAGAACGGAGGACACGAAACTGCACGCCGTTCTTATTTCGGACGCGTTCAATATGATTTCAACAACAAATATTTATTTGAAGCGAACTTACGCGCGGATGCCTCTTCACGTTTCCCTAAAGATTCCCGTTGGGGTTACTTCCCTTCTGTTTCTGCCGGCTGGCGTATCACGGAAGAAAGTTTTGTAAAAGATGCCGATATCAAATGGTTGAGCAACTTAAAAATTCGTGCAGGCTGGGGACAAACTGGTAATGAAGAATTATCAGATAGCGATATCTATCCGTCGATAGCAACGTATGCGTATGGAAGCTATATGTTCGGAAATTCTCTTTATTCTACCGCCTACGAGACTCGTTATGTAAACTCCCAACTGAAATGGGCAACCGTAACAAACTACGAAGGAGCTATTGAAGCAGGTTTCCTGAATAACCGTTTAGGATTTGAATTAGCTGTCTATAAAAAGAAAACCAAAGATATGTTGTTGTATTTACCGGTACAGGGTGTTTTGGGTATGGACGCTCCTGCACAAAATGCCGGTAGTATGCAAAATACAGGGTTCGACCTGAGTTTATTCCATAACAACCGCATCAACAAAGATTTCAGTTATGCAGTCAACCTGAATATAGCTTATGTAAAGAATAAAATTACAGACATGTGCGGAACAGAAGGAGAAAATCCGGACGACAGTAAATACTGGTATCTGGAAGGGTATGCTTTAGGTTCATTCTATGGGTACGAAGCTATCGGTTATTTCAACACGGAAGAAGAATTAGCTAATGATGCAAAACGTACCGGAACAGAACAGTTAGGTGATATCAAATACCGCGACTTGAATAATGACGGTAAAATCGATGCAGCAAACGACCGTAAAGTAATCGGTAAAGACAAACCGTCATGGACAGGTGGTCTGAACATCGCTCTTTATTACAAAGATTTCGACTTCTCAGCTTTCTTCCAAGGAGCCTTCGATGTATATGGTTATTATACAGGTGAATCTTCTTACGCGTTCTACAATAGCGGCAAAGTATTGGAACGTCATCTGGATCGCTGGACTCCGGAAAACCATAATGCTTCTTATCCGCGTATCACAAAAGATTCACAGATAAACTTCTCGACCTCTTCCTTCTGGTTGCAGGATGCTTCGTATGTTCGTTTAAAAAATATTTCATTAGGATATAATATTCCGTCTGTCCTTACTCAAAAAATAGGAATCGACAAGGTTAAAGTATATATTTCCGGTGAAAACCTTCTGACCTTCAGCGGTCTGGAAGGCATTGACCCCGAAGCTCCGGCTTCCAATCGTGGAGCTTATTACGGAAACGTAAAAAAAGTATCATTAGGCTTAAAAGTATCATTCTAATTTCTCATGACTAAACAAATATGAAAAAGAATATATTATCAGTTGCCATATCGGCCTTATTATTATGTTTTTGTTCGTGCAGCGATTTTCTGGATCGTTACCCGAAAGAAGAGTTGTCTGACGGTAGCTTCTGGACAAAACCGGCCGATGCAGAAATGTTTGTAGCAGACATATATGGTATATTACCCGGTAGCGCAAATGGAGACATAGACGGAGATATCAACTCCGATAATGCAGTACACGGAATCAAATGGGCGGCAGGTGATGTGTCGAAAGGAATTTACGACCCGGCCGGATTTGGATGGAGCGGAAGTTATTCATCTATCCGGGCCTGTAACATCTTGCTCGAAAAAATCGATATGATAGAAGACTATCCTGTTGCAGATAAAGAAGCGACTATCGGTGAAGCACGTTTTTTACGCGCTTACCTATATTTTGAGTTGATCCAACAATTCGGGGATGTTCCTTATATAGAAAAGAGCCTTGCATTAGACGAGATGGAAGGTATTACTCGTACTCCCCGTGAAGAAGTATACAAAAAAGTCATGGAAGATTTCGATTACGCCATCGAAAAACTTCCGGTACAGTGGCCCTCTGACAAATACGGACGAATCACAAAAGGTGCCGCCTATGCAATGAAAGCACGTGCCGCCCTGTATTATGCCGATTGGGAAGTTGCGGCAAAAGCGGCAAAAGCTGTTATCGACTCAAATCAATACGAACTGTTCGATGCTGAAGGTACAGGCCGTTATGCCGAATTGTTCTGGGAAAGCCAAGAAGCTTGTAGTGAAGCCATTTTGATCCGCCAGTTCAATGCTCCCGATAACACAAACTACATCATCGGATGGGAATGTTTTCCTACTAAAGGTTGGGGAGGTATCAATCCGACACAAAGCCTGGTAGACGCATTCGAATGTATCGACGGTGCTCCGATCAACAAATCTTCTTTATATGATGAAACAGATCCATTTACCAACCGCGATCCGCGTCTGGAAGTCTGTGTATTGCATGACGGCGAAGAAATGTATGGAACGACTATTAAAGTAGCACCATTAAAATCAAGTGGAAACACCGGTATCGCACAACATGGCGATGCCACAGCCACCGGTTATTATCAACAAAAATGGTTAGATCCCAATATAGACCCTCAATCCACAGGATGGGATATGGGAAAAGATTGGCATGTAATCCGTTTCGCCGAAGTCTTATTAACTTATGCAGAAGCCCAAAATGAAATAGCAGGTCTGGACGATTCAGCATTCGAAGCGGTAAACCGTGTACGTCGTCGTGCCGGCATTCCCGAATTGCAAAAAAACGATGCGAGCAAACCGACCTATTGCGGAACACAGGATGAACTGCGCCAGCGTATCCGTAACGAATGGCGTGTTGAATTTGCACTGGAAGGAGGTAAACGCCAATGGGATATTCGTCGTTGGGGCATAGCCAAAGATGTACTGAATGCTCCATTCCTGGGATTAAAATACAAATTAGTTGACGATCCGAATGCTCCTGCCGAAGACGGAGGTAAAAAGTGTATTCTCTATCAGGGAGAAAACATAAAACTGACAGGTAGCCGTTATTCCGATCATAATTATGTATATCCGGTTCCACAATCCGAAATCGATCTGAATCCGGCATTGACTCAAAACGCCGGTTATGAATAACAAACTCTAAAAGGGAAGATGTATCAAATGTCTCTGACTGTCTTTGATACATCTTCCTCTTTTCCTGAAACATAAAATATGAAAAACACCTATTGGATTCCATTCCTATGCCTGACCGGACTGTTTCTGTTTCTATTTTCCGACAGTATGGCTTACGTCATATCTTATCATGAACAGCAGGAACTATTTCTGTTCAGCCGTCCTTATCTGGAAAAGTATATTTATGAAATCGGGGGTGCAGGTCGGTATATCTCAAATTTCATCACCCAATTCTTTTATTTTCCCCTTGCCGGTAAACTTATTTTTTCATTGTTATTGTCTTCTCTTTATCTGCTTCCCTACTTAACCTGCCGGAAACTTACCGGTAAAGAAGACCCGCTGCATATAGCTTTATTGATGCCACTCCATCTGCTCATTCAATTCGAATCTGTTGATTTCAACTTTTACCATGCTTCAAATCTCTTTTGCTCTTTTCTTATATTATATCTTCTTTCTTTTTCCGGAAAAAAATATTTCTGCTATACCTTAATTCCTTTTTTATTAATAACAGGGTTCTGTCTGGGATATTCATCCCCTCTCCTGTCTGTCTCCATCCTCTTCGTCACGGGATTATCTGCGCGGTATTTAACACCTTATCTTACCAATAAAAAAAGATATTTCTACTGTTCTGCCATCTGTCTCTGTTTATATACCGGAAGTACATTTTATTCTTTTGTTATTCATTATAATATGAAAGAACGGTTACTGCTTGAGGCCGAGACTTATGTAATAAATAAAGAATGGGACAAAGTGCTAATCTGCTCCGGTAAACTCCGCGGTAACAACCAACTGATGGAGTATTTCCGTAATATGGCTCTTTTTCATACCGGACGTATGCCCTACGACCTCTTGAAATATCCCCAAAGTAAAGGAGTCGCCTCTCTGTACCTCCCCTGGACAGGCGAAGCCAGGAGAAGCCGGTACGGACATTATATTTACGAACAACTGGGCTATATAAACGAAGCTCACCGCTGGGCATTCGAAGCAATGGTCGTATATGGAGAAACGGCGCCAATCGTCATCAACCTGATTCGGTATAATATAGCAAACCGACGTTACCCTGTTGCATTACGCTTTATCAACATTTTGAAACAAACGCTTTTCTATCAAAAAGAAGCGGAGAAATATGAAAAAATGATACGGGAAAAGCAAAATCCGCTGCCGAATGCTCTTCCGTATGCCCCAAACGAAAAGATACGCTTTGCAAATATACTGAATCTAGGTCCGGAATTAAGTTATTTATGTGACCGAGATTCTACCAATTGTATGGCCTTCGAGTACCTGATGAGCAATTTGATTCTTAGCAACCAAATCACACGGTTTGCCGAGAATTTAGGAAGAATCCGGAATTTCGCCTACCCCTCCTTGCCCCGACTATACGAAGAAGCACTCTATTCCTATAAACTGGGAGTAGATGATGAAACATTCCAGGCACTCGGTTTCACAATCAGCCAAGAAACGGAAGAAAGGTTTCGGAATTATTATATCCTCTATCAACACAAAGAACTAAAAAAACTCAAGGAACAATTCGGGGATACCTTCTGGTATTACCTTCACTTCCGGAGTCCTTACGGTAATAAAATCATTGATAAATAAGAATTTATGAATCATACTTCTTCTATTTCTATTATACATTCCTGCATACTACCCTGCCTGGCAATACTGGCCTTGTTGTGTGCATGCCGGCAAACACATATAACTCCGGATGGGCAAAGCGATAAACCGCTCACTATTTTTCCGGACTATACAGGAGTCACATTTCCTTCCAACATTGCTCCGCCCAACTTTCGGATCATGGAAGATGGGGATGAATTCTACACGGAAATAGGTAACTCAAAAAAGATATTCTTCACTTCTAAAACAAGACAATCATCAGTCAACATTACAGAAAACGATTGGAGTAAACTTTTGAAAGAGACAGCCGGTGAGACATTCTATATCCGCATCTTTGTACGCCAAAACGGAAAATGGATACAATTTCCCGATATAACAAATTATATTTCCGAATCGCCTATAGACCCCTATCTGGTTTACAGGCTAATCTATCCAGGATACGAATTATGGAACCAGATGGGCATTTATCAGCGCGACCTCACCTCTTATCGGGAAATACCGCTGATAGAAAACCAATCCATTGAAAAAGACTGCCTGAATTGTCATACCTTCTGTAAAAATTCACCGGAAACTATGATGATACATATACGGGGAAAGGTTGGAGGAACTTTAGTTTACAGGCAGGGAAAAATCAACAGGCTGGATGTCAAATCTCCGGAGATGAAAAACGGAGGAGCATATGCCGCCTGGCATCCGGAAGGACGGTATCTGGCTTTTTCAGTTAATGAAATTCAACAATATTTCCATTCGACAGGCCCGAAAGCCGTCGAAGTATCCGAATCAGAATCCGACCTGCTCTTATTGGACACGAAAACAAACCGTCTAATATCCTCACCCGCCATTTATGGAAAGGAATGGATGGAAACTTTCCCTACCTGGAGTCCAGACGGAACAATGCTCTACTTCTGCCGGAGCAAAGCAATCAATGAAAAAACGCCTTTGGACAGCATACATTATGACCTATTCAAAATAGCATTTGATGCCGGAAAAGAATGTTTCGGAACACCGGAATGTATCTACGAAGCTTCCCAAAAAGGAAAAAGCGTCTCCTTTCCCCGGATCTCGCCAGACGGAAAATACCTGATGTTCACCTGTTCGGATTATGGTAATTTCTCTATCTGGCATCCTGAAAGCGAACTATACCTATTAAATATGGAAACAAACGAGATACGTAATATGGAAGAGGTTAACAGCAACGATGTCGAAAGTTTTCACACTTGGTCTTCAACCGGAGAATGGTTCGTCTTCAGCAGTAAACGGCAGGACGGATTATGGGCACATCCTTACATCGCTAAATTCGACAGACAAAAAGGTACAGCCGGCAAACCTTTCGT
>OHQG01000866.1_pt1 | contig 14146 bp, 12 predicted proteins | sample 1577871 | NCBI WGS metagenome assembly OHQG01 (sample SAMEA3879604, study PRJEB24766) | human gut metagenome | biome: human-associated habitat; feature: feces | place: USA | collected 1985/1987
TACTGGGTGCAGAGAAACTTCCGAGGCATTCATCACCAAAGTTATTGACAGTGCCATAAAAAGTTGTGTAAAAGAATTTAAATATTATAATAAACTTAATTATTCATAACATAAACTATTTTATTTTTTATAAAAAAAGGAGACTCTTAATTTATGATTGTAAAAGATTGGTGCTCATTCTGTGGAGAATGTGCAGGTGTTTGTCCGAGAAATTTAATACAAGTTAAAGAGTATAGCTTAGTATTTGATGAAAGTGAGTGTAGAGAATGTAGTACATGCGTTGATGCTTGTCCTATTAATGCTTTGGAGAAAGAAGATTAGGGAGATTATTCTATGATTGAAACTGATGTATTAGTAATTGGTGGAGGACCAGCAGGTTCTTCAGCAGCAAAACATGCAGCTCTTGGTGGAGCAAAAGTTATTTTAGTTGATAAAAGATCTGAAATAGGTGCTCCAAAAAGATGTGCTGAAGGTGTTTCTAAAAAAGGTCTTGCAAAACTTGGTATTGAACCAAGCCCACGCTGGATTACTAAAGAAATTGATGGAGTAAGACTTACTTCTCCTGACGGAACTGATGTATGGTTAACAGAAGAAGAAATTGAATTACCTGAAGCAGGTTACATTCTTGAAAGAAAAGTCTTTGATAAACATATGGCTATGGATGCTGCAAGAGCAGGAGCTGAAATCAGAATCAAAACTTTAGCTACTGGAATGGATAAAATTGAAGATGGATTTATTGTTTCTACAGAATCTATGGGCAAAACTGAAGAAATTAAAGCTAAAATAGTAATTGCTGCAGATGGTCCTGAAGGTCATGTTGCAAGATGGGCTGGTCTTAAAGGTAGTGCTAAAGCTAAAGAAATGGAATCTGGAGTTCAATATGAAATGGTAAATGTTGAATTTGACAGGGAAGCAGTTATTGAATTCTATTTCGGGTCATGTGCACCTGGAGGATATGTATGGATTTTCCCTAAAGGTGATGACATAGCTAATGTAGGTTTAGCTATTCTCCAGCATAAAGCAACAAAACCAGCTATTGAATACTTAGATGATTTTATAGCTAAATGTCCAGCAACTAAAAATGCTCAGGCTGTTGAATTAAATGTTGGTGGAGACCCTGTTGGTGGAATGCCTAAAAAAATGTATGATGATAACATTTTGGTTTGTGGGGATGCAGCAGGTCAGGTAAACCCATTAACCGGTGGAGGAATCATCAGCGGTATGACTGGAGGAATGTATGCGGGTCAGGTAGCTGCTGAATCTATTAAAGAAGGCAATCATTCTAAAAAATTCCTTAAAAAATACGACAAAATAGCTCGTGATGATTTATCTCATGAAATTGACAAATATAAAAAAGTTCAGGAGTACATGTTAACTTTATCTGATGAAGAATTTGACAATATTGCTCATGCATTCCAGGATGTTAACTTTGAGAAAATTTCAACTACTGAACTTGTTAAAGCTTTAGTTAAAGTGTCTCCTAAAGCTTTATTGAAATTAGGTAAATTTATTTAAGGTGATTTTGTGATTCTAGTTACTGGTGGAGCAGGTTACATAGGTGCTCATACTAATAAAGCCCTAAATCAGGCAGGTTATGAAACTGTCGTTGTTGATAATCTTGTTAAAGGTTATGAAGACTTTGTTAAATGGGGACATTTTGAAAACTACGACTTTGGAAGTAAAGATTTAAGAGAAGTTTTTGAAAAGTATGATATTGATGGGGTCTTGCACTTTGGAGCATTTTCATCAGTAGCTGAATCCGTTGAATTACCTCAAAAATATTTTAAAAATAACTATAAAAATACAATTAATCTTTTACAAATAATGAGAGAATTTGGTGTTAATAAGTTTATTCTCTCATCTACTGCTGCAGTATATGGAAACCCTAAAAAGGTTCCTATTACAGAAGATCAGGAATTAAAACCAATTAATCCGTATGGTCATTCTAAATTCATAACTGAAAAGGCATTGGAACGTGAAGCTGCAAAAGGAGATTTTAATTATGTGGCTTTAAGATATTTCAATGCTGCAGGATGTGATTTTGATTGTGAAATTGGGGAATTACATGAACCGGAAACTCATTTAATTCCTTTAGTATTAGATGCAGCTATTGGAAGAAGAGATTCCATTTCTATTTTTGGAACTGATTATAATACTCCAGACGGAACATGTGTCCGTGATTATATTCATGTAAATGATTTGGCTAAAGCTCACATTGATGCTTATGAATATTTATGTAATGAAAACGAATCTAATGTATTTAATTTAGGTAATGGAAAAGGATTTTCTGTTAAAGAAGTAATTGACATGGTTAAAAAAGTAACTGGAAAAGATTTCCCGGTTAAATTAGATGAACGCCGTGAAGGAGATCCTGATATTTTAATAGCTGATGCAACAAAAATTAAAGATAAATTAGGTTGGACTCCACAGTACGATTTGGAAACTATTGTTGAATCTGCTTGGAACTGGCATAAAAAAATATATCAGGACTAGGTTATAGCTATGGAAAATGAAAATAGCGTAATTTCAAAAGTTGATGTACGTATAATTGTGTCCGGATTGGATATTGCTGAAGTTGTATCTAAATCTGTAGATAATACTCAGCTTGAAAATGATTATAATATAATTGTTTCTTCAATTATTCCTACAAATAATTTTGAAATAGCAAAAAAAGTAGCTGCTGGTGGAGATATTATTCTCATTGGAGGTTATGGCCAGGATGAGAATTACAATTTACTTTTCAATGATTTAAAAACTGATTTTAATCATGTTGGATTATTTGATTATAATAACATTATTAAAAATGAAACTGTTGACTCAAATTTAGCCGCTAATGAAATATTGAATTCAATTATACGTGCAGCTTTATCTTATTCTTTAAATTTAGTTAATGTACATACTTTAGAAAATAAATTATTAAATTTAACTCATAAATACAATAGCTTACTTGATGATTACAATAAACTTATTGAAGATTATGATGATGTATCTTTAAAAAATAAGGAATTGCAGGAAACTATTGATAATTTAAAATCTGATTTTACTTCTTTCAAGTCCCGTTATGAGGATATTTACTCAAAGGAATTTCTTGAAATTTACAATTTAAATGATTTGTGGCAGGAAGTCTTTAGAGAAAATCTTGCAGATGCAGATAAAGTTACAATAGCTACAAATAAGTTTAAACCGGAAAATATTATTGTTGGTCAGGGTTATATTGGTGCTCAGTCAAGACAGGATGCAATAGACTGGCTGAAAATTATTAAAACAGCTTTAATCTTTGTTGGAAATGATGAAGAGGATTTAAAAAAAGATTTAAATAAAACTTCAGAAGTTGAAGATGATTATGATATCTCAAATAATTTTGAAAATTTTTGGGATTAAATCACTATAATTTTATACTACTAAAAAGAAAATTTATAATTAATATTATATGATATATGGGAGATTGTCAATGCAAGGGGAAATGCAAGATAAATGTGGTGTTGTGGGAATACATTCTGTAGATGATTCTAAGGATGTTTCTTCTTTGGTTTATTATTGTTTATATGCTCTTCAGCATAGGGGTCAGGAATCTGCAGGAATGGCTACTTTTAGTCCAGATAAGGGATTAAATTATTACTGTGGTATGGGTTTAGTGACTGATGTTTTTAAGGATTATGAAATTAATAATCTTCAGGGAAACATGGCTATTGGTCATGTAAGGTATTCAACTACAGGCGAATCCAAACTTGAAAATTCACAACCTTTTGTAACTGATTTTGATGATGGGTTTATAGCTATGGCTCATAATGGAGATATTGTAAATTCTGCTGAATTAAGAGATGAGCTTATTCGTGAAGGTTATGAGTTTAAATCAGGTACAGATTCTGAAGTAATCTGTTATATGTTAAGAAAGGAACATTATGCTAATGGTAAAAGTATTATAGAATCCATTGAAGCAGTTTCTAAAAAATTAGTAGGATCATATGCATTAACTATACTTGTTAATGGTGAGTTATATGGGGTTCGAGGTCCTGCTGGAATAAAACCTTTAGCAATAGCTAAAAGAGGGGATGATTTTATTATAGCTTCTGAAACTGTTGCTTTTGATGTAATTAATGCTGAATTCATAAGGGATGTAAAACCTGGAGAAATTATATATTTTGAAAATAATGAAATTCGCAGTTCCATGCTGGAATTGGCCGATTCAACTCCTCTTGCTCATTGCATGTTTGAATATGTTTACTTTGCAAGACCTGACAGTACAATTGATAATGTTAATGTATATCAGACACGATTAAACATTGGAAAACAGTTATATGAACAGTTTCCGATTGATGCTGATGTAGTTATTCCTGTACCTGATTCTTCAATTCCTGCAGCTATCGGGTATTCAAGAGCTTCTGGAATTACTTATGGTGAAGGTTTAATTAAAAACAGATATGTTGGAAGGACTTTTATCATGCCTACTCAGGAAGAACGTGAACTGGCTGTCAGACTTAAATTAAATCCAATTAAAGAAGCTATTAAAGGTAAAAAAATAGTTTTAATTGATGACAGTATTGTTCGAGGAACAACTTCCAAATCTTTAATTGATTTTGTAAAGGAATCAGAACCTGCTGAAATACACTTCTTGGTAGGCTGTCCTCCGGTTATAGCTCCATGTTATTATGGTGTAGCTATGGCAAGTAAAAAAGAATTAATTGCAGCTAATTATTCTGTTGAAGAGATAAGGCAACAGTTAGATATTGATACTTTAGGATATATCAGTTTGGAATCACTGGTAAAAGCTATTGGAATGCCTAAAGAAGATTTATGTTTGGGCTGTTTAAATGAATGTTATCCGACAGAGCTTCCTGATGATATTGAAGCTGAAACATATTATAAACCTTAAGATATTATGGTTGAATTGTTATCTCCTGCAGGAAATTTTATTTCTCTTAGGGCAGTTTTAGAAAATGGGGCGGATGCCACTTATTTTGGTCTTGATGACTTTAATATGAGGGCAAATGCTAAAAATTTTTCTTTAAATGATTTATCTGAAGTTTCTAAAATAGCTAAAGAATATTCAGCCAAAACTTATTTGTGCAGCAATGTTGTTTTAAATGAAGATAGAGCTATGGAATTGAAAAATAACCTGGGGGAAATTGCAGCATCTGAAATTGATGGGATTATTTTATCAGATATAGGATTAATAGAAGAAGTTGTTGGTAACGGACTTGAAGCACATATAAGTGTTCAGGAAAATATTTCCAATTCTTTCATCTTAAAAACACTTAAGAGGTTAGGTGCTAAAAGAGCTATTTTATCAAGGGAACTTAGTTTGGAAGATATTAAAAAGACAGTTAAAAATTCTCCAATTGAAACAGAAGTTTTTATACATGGTGCAATGTGCATGGCAATATCTGGCAGATGTTTTTTAAGTTCAGAATTGTATGGCCGTAGTGCAAACTGTGGTGACTGTCTGCAGCCATGCCGTAAAAACTGGACGATGACTTTTGAAGAGGATAATAATGACAGTGTAATAAACCTCTCTGAAGTTAATGACGAGTCATTTGTAATATCCAAATCATATGACGACAGCTACAGAACGAACTTCTTTTCACCAAAGGATATGATGATGATAGAACATATTCCGGAGCTAATTGAAGCGGGAATTGATTCATTTAAAATAGAAGGAAGAGCCAGAAGTCCTGATTATGGTGCAATGGTAACTGATGTTTACAGGCAGGCTATTGATAAGTATTATGAATGTCCTAAAGAGTACAAAATAAATCCTCAATGGATTGAAGAGCTTAAAAGTGTATTTAACCGCGGTTTTGACACCGGATTTTACTTCAACACTCCTTTTGAAACAAGTGAAAATAACCAGTCAAAATTCATTAAAAAAGATATTGGTCAGGTTGTTAATTATTTTAACAAAGTAAAAGTCGCAGAACTTAAAATATGGGATGATTTAGCTATTGGAGATGAAATTTTAATACAGGGAAAAACTACAGGTTCCATAAAACATAAAATTGATTCAATGCAGATCAATGGTGAAAATGTTGAAAATGTTGAAAAAGGTAATAATGTGGGAGTAGCTATTTCAACAAAAGTAAGGGAGCATGATTTTGTTTATAAACTGGTTAAAAGGTAATATTTATGAATAAACGGCATTTGGCAGATACTTTAAGTTTGTCTAGGATAATTTTCGGAATTTTATTTGCTTATGGTGTTTTTTATTTAAACAGCAATCTGTTCGTTATACTGGTTATTTACTTTTTAGCTGTTTTAAGTGATGTTTTAGATGGTAGAATAGCTCGCAGATACAAAATAGATAATAAAAATAAGGGAGCAAAAGTAGATGTTTTATCAGATTTTGCATTTATTATATTAAGCTCTTTTGCATTATGTTATGCAAATTTATTGCCCTTTTGGTTTTTAATTATAATAACCTTAAAATTAATAGAGTTTTTCAAAACAAGCTCTGAAGGCTTGGAATATGAAAAATTTGGAACTTTAGTAGCTTTAATGTTTTATGCTCTTCCATGTGTAATTGTTTTATTAAACTTCTTTAAAGTTTCTGTAACTGTAAATTTAATGTTATGCATATTTATTACAGCATGTGCAATTATATCATCAGGTCTAAGAATAATACATAAAAGGAGAAATTAAATTGATTAAAAAGATAGCTATTTATGGAAAAGGCGGAATTGGAAAAAGTACAACAGTAGCTAATTTATCTGCAGTTTATGCAAATAATGATTTGAACTGTTTGGTTATAGGATGTGACCCAAAAGCTGATACAACACGTACATTATGTGGCAGAAGAATCCCGACAGTTGTAGACACACTTAAAAATAACAGAAAACCCGGTGAAGAAGATATTGTTGTAAAAGGATACAATGATATTTTATGTGTTGAAAGCGGAGGTCCTGAACCTGGTGTTGGCTGTGCAGGACGTGGTGTAATAGTAGCCATGAAAAGACTTGAAAACTTAGGGGTTTTTGATAAGGATTTGGATGTAGTCATTTATGATGTACTTGGAGATGTTGTTTGCGGAGGTTTTTCAGTACCTTTACGTGAAAAGTACGCTGATGAAGTAATAATTGTAACTTCCGGAGAATATATGTCTTTATATGCGGCCAATAATATTGTTAAAGGAATTAAAAAACTTAAAGGAAATTTAAGCGGAATAATCTGCAACTGCAGAAATGTTGATCATGAAAAGGAAATTGTCAGTGAATTTGCATCAAAGATAGGCACTCGTATTATTGGAACTATCAATAGAAGTAATTTAATTCAGGAAAGTGAATTAGATGCAAAAACCGTTGTAGAAAAATACCCTGAATCTAAGGAAGCTAATGAATATGATGTCTTAGCTACAAATATTATGGAGAATAAAGTTTTCACAACACCGGAACCTATGGATGATGAGGATTTTGAAAAATTTTTCAAATCATTTTTAGAATAAATTTATAATATCTCTTTTACTTTTTTAAAGCCAAATACTATTATTTTTAACAATATATAAATATTTAAATGCATATACATTTGTTTGTATAAGAAGATTGTTTTTATGATGTTTTGTTATTCATGTTTTTTTACGATATTTGTTTCTACATTTTTTTAAAGGAATAAGTTTATTGAGAAATAATATTTTTTTATTATTTTGGGAGGTAGAAAATGCTTAAAAGTAAAATTTTAATAATTTCAACTATGATTTTATTCATACTATCTATTTCGGCAGTTAATGCAGAAAATGTAACTTCCAGTATGGTTAATGACACAGTAAATGATGAGTTTCACATAACTGATGGGAAAAATTTAAATGCTACTTCTAATGTGTTATATGATGGAAAAGATGGAAGCGTTTTAGAAAATAAAAACAGTAATAATGCTTTTTTTAAGTATGATGGGAATAATACTGTTGTATCTAAAGAAAAGCCTAAAATGAATGTAATTGCTGAGGACAGTATAATCTTTGGTGAAAATTTAACTGTTAAAGTTGAATTACCTAAGGATGCTAATCCTAGTTGGGTGCTGATGTCTGTTGGTGAAATTTATTATTATGTTAAAATTGACGATGAAGGCGTATCATTATGGAATATGACTGATTTAGAAGCAGGTATTCAATATATTAAAATTGGATATCGGGGCAATAATAAATATGAAGCAGTTGAAGTTTTTCATACTGTAAATGTTATTAAAGCTAATCCAAATCTTAATGTATTTATTAAAGATGTTAACTATGGTGAAAATTTAACTATTTATGCTACTTTAAAAGGTGTAAATAATACTAATTTAACCGGTAATGTAATTGTAACAATTAATAATAAAAATTACTCTGTAGTGGTTATTAACGGTAAGGGAAATGTTTCTGCTGATAAGCTGCCTGTGGGATTGTATAATTTCAGTGCTACCTGGGCTGGAAATGATAACTATAATGGAACTGATATTTCTGGCGGTTTTAAAGTTAATAAAATAGATCCTGCACTTGCTGTTGATGTTAAAGATATTAAAGTTGGGGAAAACGCAACTATTAGTGTTAATTTAGATAGTGATGCTACAGGCAATGTAACTATTACGCTTGATAATCAGAACTATACAGTAGCTATTAATGAAGGTCAGGCAATTAAAGTAATAGGCGGACTTAAAGTAGGTGATTATAATGTAGCTGTTAAATATGGTGGTGATAACAATTATAATGCAGTAAATGTTAATGCAACTTTTACAGTATCTATAATGGTTCCTACAATGGATGTAATTGTTAATAATATTACATTTGGCCAAAATTTAACTGTTGATGTTATTTTACCTAAAGAAGCTAGTGGTAATGTAACTATTACTATTGATAATAAAGATTACATTTCTGTTGTTAAAAATGGTAAAGCCAGCCAAGTTATTTCTAATTTATCTTCTGATAATTATGCACTTTTAGTTAAATATGGGGGCAATAAAGAATATGCTAGTGTTAATTCTACTAAAAACATTAATGTAGCTAAAGCATCACCAAAGCTTGAGGTAGCTATTAAAAATGTTGATTATGGTGAAAATTTAATTATTGAGGTTATATTAAATGGTGCAAATAATGATAAATTAACAGGCATGGTAGATGTGACGATTAATAATAAAAATTACACTGTGGGAGTTGTTAATGGTAGAGGCATAGCTATTGGTGATAAATTACCTGCGGGAGTTTATAATTTTAGTGCTGCTTGGAGCGGAAATGATAATTATAATGGAACGAATACTTCAGGTAGTTTTAAAGTTAATAAAATAGCTCCTAGAATAGATGTACTTGTTAATGATATTGTTTTTGGCCAAAATGCAATTGTTAATATTGTTTTGCCTGAGGATGTTAATGATAATGTCATTTTTTCTGTTGATGATGTTGAAAAAACTCTTGTTATTGTAAATGGTAAAGCTAATTATGCTGTTAAAGATTTAGATTCTGGCAATCATATGATTATGGTTAAATATGAAGGTAGTGATAAATACACTTCAGTTAATGCAACTAAAAATATTAAAGTAGCTAAAGCAAATGCCTCTTTAAATGTCATTGTTAATGATGTTGATTATGGTAATGTATATGTTATTGACACTGTTTTAACTGGTGTTAATAATGCTAAATTAACTGAAAACATATTTGTCACTATTAATAATAAAAATTACACTGTAGAAGTTGTTAATGGTAAAGGTACTCTTTAGGAGATAAATTAGGAGCAGGTGTTTATAATTTTAGCGCTATTTGGGATGGAAATGATAATTACAATTTAACTGCTGATTCTGGCAAGTTTAAGATTAATAAAATAAATTCAACAGTTAGTGTTGGTGCTGACGATATTAGAGTTGGTGAAAATGTAACTGTCACAGTTTCTTTAGCTAGTGATACTACTGGAAATGTAACCATTAGTGTTGATAATCAAGTTTATAATGTAGCTATTGAAAATGGCAGTGTAGTTAAAACGATATCTGATTTTAAAGCGGGTATTTATGATGTATTTGTTAAATATATAGGTGATGACAATTATAATAGTGCTCAAAACACAACTAAATTTACTGTATTAAAAATATCTGATTATAATATGGATGTTGCTGTTCCTGAAGCTAAAGAGGGAGTAAATTCTACTGTTGTTGTAGATTTGCCTGAAGATGCAACTGGAACCGTCACTGTTGAAATTGACGGTGAAAATTACACTGCAAATGTAACTAAGGGAACTGCAAAAGTAAATATTCCTGGATTGGGTGTTGGAGAGTATAATATCACTACAACTTACTCTGGTGATGCTAAATATGATTTGATGACTAAAAAAGGAAACATAACAGTTGTCCCTAATTTTAATTTAAGTGCTGATGATGTTGCAATGTTTTATCATGATGGAACTCCTTTAGTTGCTAAATTAACAGATTCTCAAGGTAAACCAATAGTTAATGCTACTATATACTTCAATATTAATGGTGTGGACTATGCTAAATCTACTGATGATAACGGTACTGCATCTATGGGTCTTAATTTAGATTCCAATGTATATGCAGTAACTGTAACTTATAATGGATCTGATATCTACAGTAAAATCTCCAAAAATGTTACTGTTACTATTAATCCAAGTATCATAGCTAAAGATTTAGTTAAAATGTATCAAAATGATACTAAATTCTATGCTAAATTCATTGGCAGTGATGGAAAAGCATTAGTTAACACTACTGTCAGATTTAACATTCACGGTGTATTCTACAATAGAACTACTAATGATGATGGTATTGCTGAGTTAGGTATTATGTTAAGACCTGGAAATTATATTTTAACTGCTTACAACCCTGTAACTGGTGAAGAACAAGGATTTAACATAACCGTAAAATCATTAATCGTGCAAAATGACTTAACCAAATATTACTTAAACGCTTCCAAATTTGAGGCAACTATCTATGATAAAAACGGAAGCTTAGCAGTAAACAAAACTGTAACTTTCAACATTCATGGAGTATTCTATACTAGAAGCACTGATGATAAAGGTGTAGTAAGTTTGGGAATCAGTTTAAGACCTGGAGAATATATCATTACAACAATATATGAAGGATTAGCTGTAGGTAACAATATAACTGTTTTACCTACTTTAGTTACCAGTGACCTTAATATGACTCATGAAGATGGCAGTAACTTCACTGCACAAACACTAGATGGTCAAGGTAAACCATTAGCTAACCAAAATGTAACATTTAACATAAATGGTGTGTTCTATAATAAAGTCACTGATGAAAATGGTGTTGCTTCATTAGCTATGAGATTAATGAGTGGAAAATACATTATTACATCTTACTGGAATGATTTCCAAACAGGAAACACAATAATAATATCTTAATTTGGGAGATTTTAATTAATCTCTCTTTTTTCTTTTTTTTAACAAGTTCTTTACTTTAAAATTAAATTACACTACTTTTTGATTAGTTTTCACATGCTCTTATTAAACATTTATAAACATTCAGTTACTATGTTCTATCATGGCACATTATATTGACCACCCATTAATAAAATCCGATTCTATCGAAGCTAGGTTATATCAACAGGTTTTAGCTGCCGATGTGTTAAAGAAAGGAAATACGATGATTGTTGCACCTACGGCATTAGGTAAAACTATAGTAGCTACTTTAGTAGCAGCAGATAGATTGGATAAAGTTAAAAACTCTAAAATATTAGTATTGGCTCCAAGTAAACCATTAGCTATACAGCACGAGTCTACTTTTAAGGAATTTTTAACTGTCCCCTGTTCATCAATTACAGGTGCTGTTAAAACTGATGAAAGAGTTAAAAGATGGGAAGAATCTCAAATAATCTGTGCAACTCCGCAAACTGTTGAATCTGACTTGTTGAAAGGAAGATATTCTCTAAAAGATGTATCTTTAGTTGTTTTTGATGAGTGTCATCACGGTGTTGGATCTTATTCTTATGTATATTTGGCTTCAAGATATGTTAAAGAATCTAAATTTAACCTGATTCTAGGACTGACTGCTTCTCCAGGTTCTGATAAAGAAAAAATAAAAGAAGTTTGTGATAATTTATATGTTCAAAATATTGTAGTTAAAACTGAAGAGGATTATGATGTAAGGCCTTATTTTAATCCGGTTGCAATCGATTGGGTTAGGGTTAAAATGAGTTCTGAATTGGAAAAAATTAAAAAACATGTTGATAAAGCTCTTAAAGTTCGTCTTAAAGGTCTTAAGAATATGGGAATTATTAGAACAGTTTCTGTTAACAAAACAGATATATTGAGAGCAAGAGGAAGAGTTCAAAGTGCAATTGCAAGAACTGTAAATCCTAAAAAGGAATGTTTCCAGGCTATTTCAATTTTGAGTGCAGTTATCAATATACAGCATTCTCAGGAACTTATTGAAACACAGGGAGTAGTTACATTTAACAAATATGTAGCTAGATTACGTAAAAAGAAAACAAAAGCTGCCAAATCATTAATTCAGGATCCTAATTTTGGTAAAGCTATTTATCTTGCAAGAGAAGCTGAAAAACATGGTTTGGAACATCCTAAACTTAAAAAAGTAACTGATATCATTAAAAAAGAATTGGGGCAAAATGGTCAAACCAAATTGCAGTCTGAGAGGTATGTTAAAGATGCTGACCAGAAATCTTCAAAAATAATGGTTTTCACTCAGTATAGGGATTCTCTTGAAATGATTCATCAGAAACTTGAAAAAGAAGGAATTAAATCTGCCAAGTTCTTTGGTCAGGCTTCAAGAGATGGTGAAAAGGGATTAACTCAAAAGGAACAAAAAGAAATCATTAAAGCCTTTAAAATTGGTGAATATGATGTACTTCTCTCAACAAGTGTAGCTGAAGAGGGAATTGATATTCCGGCTGTTGATTTGGTTATTCTTTATGAACCTGTTCCTTCTGAAGTTAGAATGATTCAAAGGAGAGGAAGAACAGGCCGTAAACGCTCAGGTCGTGTAAAAGTTCTTATTACAAATGGAACCAGAGATGAAGGTTATTACTGGGCTTCAATTAATAAGGAACGCAGAATGAAACGTCAGTTAATTGATCCTGAGGTATTGGAAGAGTTGAATTCCAATGCTATTGAAAGGATGGAAAATGAAAAAAGAGTAAAAGTTTTAGATCCTGCTCCCAAAAAGGAAGAACTTCCGGTTGTTTTTGCAGATACTCGTGAAGGTAATTCAAAGGTCATACGTCATTTGTCTGAAATGGAAATTGATGTTAAAGTTCAGGCAATGGCTGTTGGTGATTATCAGGTAAGTGATGAAGTTGTTATAGAACGTAAAACAGCTAAAGACTTTGTTGATTCAATTGTTGATAAAAGACTCTTTAAACAGGCAAGGTCTTTAATGGAGGAATTTAAACGTCCTTTAATTATTCTTGAAGGGGATGATTTGTACAATGGTATGATTAATCCGAATGCAATTAGAGGTTCAATAGCTTCAATAGCTCTTGACTTTGGAATCAGTATTATACCAACAAGAAACGCTCAGGATACTGCAGCTATGATTAAAAGAATAGCTATCAGAGAGCAAAGTGGTGAAAAAACACCAATTCAGATAAGAACTGATAAAAAACCTGTTAACTTATGGGAACAGCAGCTGTTTATAATAGAATCTCTTCCAAATATAGGGCCTGTTAATGCTAAAAACTTATTGGAGCATTTTGGAACAGTAGCTAATATTATTAATGCTTCTGAAAGTCAGCTTCAGGAAGTTGAAGGTATCGGTAAAAAAACTGCAGCCAATATTCGAAAAGTAGTTGATTCCAAATATTTATATTTCCAAAATGAAATTAAAGAAAAAAAATTATTGTAGGAAAACTGAAGCTAAGTTTTTAATTCCTAAAATCATCTTATTATTTTAAATATTTTATTATTTAAAACTTTCATTATGATTTATACAACTTGCTATGATTCTCCTTTGGGAAAATTAACATTAGCTAGCAAAAACAATAAACTGATTGGTTTGTGGATTGAAGGTCAGAAACATTTTTTTGGAAATTTTAAAGATAAAACAGGGGAAAATAATGATTTAACTATTTTTAAAAAAACTGAAAAGTGGCTGGATAGCTATTTTAGAGGGGAAAATCCTTCAGTTAAAAATTTGGATTTAAATCTGCAGGGAACTGAGTTCAGATTAAAAGTCTGGAATTTGCTTAAAGAAATTCCTTATGGTGAAG
>OHQG01000868.1_pt1 | contig 14126 bp, 14 predicted proteins | sample 1577871 | NCBI WGS metagenome assembly OHQG01 (sample SAMEA3879604, study PRJEB24766) | human gut metagenome | biome: human-associated habitat; feature: feces | place: USA | collected 1985/1987
ATACAGATGTCCGCTCGCAAAAACATGCAAGCATGTTTTGTGCTTCCCGAACACTGTATGGCAGGCTTGGTTGAGAGCAACAGTTCCGCCCGCGCCATTCGTAAAACCGCACTGCGTGCTTATTGTGGCTGCCGCCACTGTTTTACTCATAAAAAGGCGCTAAGCACATACAGATGTCCGCTTGCAAAAATATGCAAGCATGTTTTGTGCTTCCTGTACATCTGTATGGATGAACTGTTACGAAAAAATATGTCAGATGCTCTTGACTTTGACGTAACGTCAAGTAATATACTTGCCCTAAGCTGATAGAAAAGAAAGAAAATATCGGCTTAGGGTATTTTAACAGGAGGTGAAAACGGTGAAGTGCGGCATTAAAGAAGTATCGGAACTAACAGGAGTGAGTGCGCGCACACTTCGTTATTATGATCAGATCGGATTGCTGAAACCATCAAAGACAAGTGAAGCCGGATATCGGTACTATGGAGAGCGGGAACTGGAGATCCTGCAGCAGATTCTGTTTTACAAGGAACGGGGAATGGAACTAAAGCAGATCAAGAAGATCATCTATCAGAAAGACTTTGACATTATGGCGGCTTTGCGGGAACACCTTTTGGAACTTGAGGAAAAGAGAAACCATATGGAAGCTCTGATCCAAACAGTGGAACAGACGATACGTTCAATGAAAGGAGAATATGATATGAGTGATCAGGAAAAATTTCAGGCGTTTAAAGAAAGAGTAGTTCGGGAAAATGAAGAAAAACACGGGGCGGAAATCCGCGAAAAATATGGCGATGAAGAGATGGATGCCGCAAACAGGAAAGTTTTAGATATGACAGAGGAGGAATACGAGAGATTTCAAAATCTGGGTGAAGAAATCCGCATACAATTACAGGATGCGGTAAGAGGCGGAGCAAACCCGGAGGATGAATGCGGCAGGCGGATCGTCGCACTTCATAAAGAATGGCTTGGAAAGACATGGAAACAGTATACGAAAGAGGCGCATGCGGCAATCGGCAATCTCTATATCAGCGACGAGAGGTTTAAAATGTATTATGATAAAGAAGTGAATGGATGTGCAAAGTTTCTCGAATCTGCAATTCGATATTGGGTTGACCGGGTATAAGCGGAGCTGAACAGACGATTTACAGGGCGGCGATCAATGTTTTTTCCGGATAATATTGTATTGACAAACTATATTATACAAAATATAATATTACTCATATAATACAATGTCTTTGGCAAAAAAGGAGGAACAGATGGTATTTCATACAGGAGCTGCCCTGTTGGATGCGATCGTACTGGCAGTCGTATCTATGGAAGAAACGGGAACATATGGATACAGGATCACGCAGGATGTAAGAAAAGTGATCGACGTATCGGAATCGACATTGTATCCGGTTTTGCGAAGGCTTCAGAAAGATGAGTGTCTGGAAGTATATGATCGACAGTTTGAAGGCAGAAACAGACGGTATTATAAAGTGACCGAAAAGGGAATCGCGCAGTTGGATTTTTATAGGGAAGAGTGGAAAAATTATACATGTAAGATCAGCGATATCTTTGACGGAGCAGATCGGATGAATACGATTTGCTAAAACGGGCAACACTCCTTTGAAAGAAGAAAGGGGAAGTTGTATGTCAGGGAAAAAATCAAAGACGATCGATCCGGCAAATCTTGATCCGGATGAAAAGCTGAAATATGAGGTGGCTGAGGAAATAGGGCTTCTCGATAAAGTGATGACGGAAGGCTGGAAATCACTTACATCAAAGGAGACAGGCAGGATCGGAGGATTAGTGACACGAAAGAAGAAGCAGCGATCCGGCGGGCAGAATATTTCTTTACAAAGATAGACAAATTTGATAGAATTATACATCCGAGGGAGACGACAGGTGATGTGTATGAAAGAAAGAATAAATGTTTTGAGTACGGAAATGGACTGCATAACAGCGAAGGAAGCGATGTTAAAAGCGATTGCGTTTCTGGAAAGAGAGTCGGTTGATATTATCGAAGTTTTATCTATGAGCGCATTGATGCGCGCGCGGGATGAAGACGAGTGGATAAGATCGACATCCGGATTTGGTCTTATTCTGCCCGGAGAGACAGAAATTCTCGAAGCGGCAGGGGAAACCGACAGGATAAAACTAAGAGAAGCGGAAAATCAGACATTTATAAAAATGTTTATGAAATACCTTCAGAAGAACAGAAAAAGAGTTTTTTTGCTTGCCGAATCGGAAGAAAAGCTAAATACTGTGGAAAATGCCATGAAGTATTATGACAAAGGAATTTTTCTGACGGGACACGCGCTGATCAAAGAGGGAGAAAACCGGGAAGAAGACGTAGTCAATGAGATCAACGGAACAGAGACGGACTGTATCTTGTCCGTACTGACTTCTCCTTATCAAGAAAAGTTTATCGCGGAAAATCAAGCTCTTTTAAATGTAAAACTGTGGTTCGGATGTGGAACTCTGCTTGAAAAAAGTTATGGCGAGAGAAAGCTTTCCAAAAGGCTCTCCCGGTTTCTGCTGAAAAAGCGATTTCATCTGTTAGTAGGGAAACAACAGAAAAAATCAGACTAGACAAAAGCGGGAAAAATGTCCATATATGGAATTTGTGAACAATGTATAGACATTAAAATATGAATTTTTTGTAAAATATCTGAGGAAATGCATAAAAAATATGTATTTCCTCTTTCTTTTTTTGCTGTTTTGCATTAATATAATATACGAATCTAAGAAAGAGGAATATTTTCGCTTTTAAAGTTTGTGAAAAATGTACATGATATAAATCCAAGGAGTGGAGGAACAGGCATGATTTCAAATCAGATACTTCAGAATACGATCGACGGATTGAAAGGAATTTCCAAAGTTGACTTCTCAGTATTAGATACAGAGGGAAAGGAACTGGCATCTACATTAGACAATGCGCAGGAACGAAACAGCGCGGTAATCTCGTTTGTAGAATCGCCTGCGGACAGTCAGGTAATACAGGGATGTCAGTTTTTTAAGATTTTTGACGAGCAGAGGCTTGAGTACGTACTGCTGGCGGAAGGTGACAGCGAGACGGCGTATATGCTCGGCAAAGTTGCGGCATTCCAGATCCACAGTCTGCTGGTAGCTTATAAAGAAAGGTTCGACAAAGATAATTTTATTAAAAATCTTCTTCTGGACAACCTTCTGTTGGTAGACATTTATAACCGTGCTAAAAAATTACATATTGACACGGAGGTAAAACGTGTTATCTTTATTATTGAGACATCACACGAAAAGGATAATGCCGCGCTTGAGAATGTGAGAAATCTTCTTGGCGGAAAATCAAAAGATTTTATTACTGCGGTTGATGAGAAGAATATCATTGTAGTAAAAGAACTCACAGAAAAAGACGGGGCGAAAGAGCTTGAGAAGATGGCGAAGGAAATGCTCGACATGCTGAAGGAAGATACAAAGGACGAGCAGATCCGTATTGCATACGGTACGATCATCAGCGACATCAAGGAAGTATCCAAGTCCTATAAAGAGGCGAAGCTTGCGCTTGACGTAGGGAAAATTTTCTTTGCGGAAAAGGATATTGTTGCATTTACGACACTTGGTATCGGCCGTCTGATCTATCAGCTCCCGATTCCGTTGTGCAAGATGTTTATCAGAGAGATTTTCGAGGGAAAATCGCCGGATGATTTTGATGAGGAGACATTGACAACGATCAATAAATTTTTTGAGAACAGTCTGAATGTATCGGAAACATCCCGGCAGTTGTACATTCACAGAAATACTCTTGTATACAGACTGGATAAACTTCAGAAGAGCACGGGGCTTGATCTGCGTGTGTTTGAGGATGCGATCACGTTCAAGATCGCGCTTATGGTTGTAAAATATATGAAATATATGGAATCATTAGAGTATTAGATCTTACAGGAGTATAAATAATTAGGAGGAACTTATGATTGAATTAAGAAACGTGACGAAAGAGTACTCTAAGGGCAATTCAGCTCTTAACGGAGTCTCTGTGAAAATCGAACGGGGAGAATTCGTTTTCATCGTCGGAGACAGCGGCTCGGGAAAGTCTACCCTGATTCGTTTGATCATGAAGGAGTTGAATCCGACTGAGGGAACGATCATAGTAAACGGGCAGAACCTGAATCGTATGAAACACCGCAATATCGCGAAATACAGAAGAGGATTGGGCGTTGTGTTTCAGGACTTCCGTCTTTTGAGAGACAGAAACATTTATGAAAATATTGCGTTTGCCCTGCGCGTGACGGAAACGCCGACAAAAGTGATCAAGAAAAAAGTGCCTGCGGCGCTTTCGCTGGTCGGTCTTGCGCAAAAATATAAATCGTTTCCGAAGGAATTATCAGGCGGAGAGCAGCAGCGAGTTGCAATCGCAAGGGCAATCGTAAACGAACCCGCTATTTTGTTGGCAGACGAGCCTACGGGAAACTTAGATCCAACGAACTCATGGGAGATCATGAGCCTTTTGAAAGAGGCGAATGAAAGAGGAACGACAGTGCTTGTCGTTACGCATAACCAGGAGATTGTAAACGAGATGAACGAGCGCGTCATTACTATGAAGCAGGGCGTAATCGTCAGTGATGAGAAAAAAGGTGGGTATATAAATGAGGATTAGTACATTTGGATACGTCGGAAAACAAGGCGTTAAGAATATCTGGAGAAACAAGATGTTTTCGCTCGCGTCCATTGCGACAATGTCAGCTTGTATCTTCTTGTTTGGATTATTCTTTTCGATTATTGTAAATTTTCAGCATATTATAAAAACAGCGGAGGAAGGCGTTGCGATCACAGTATTCTTTGAAGAAGACGCTACAGATTCAGAGAAGAAAGCGATCGGGAAGGCGCTGGAAGCCCGCAAAGATGTGGCAGAAGTAAAGTACATATCGGCAGAAGAAGCATGGGAAGAATTCCAGAAGCAGTATTTTGCAGACAATCCGGAGCTGGCAGAAGGATTTAAAAACGATAACCCGCTGGCATCTTCGGACAACTATGAAGTATATATGAAAACAGCGGAAGACAGTAAGAGTCTTACAGCGAGAAGCCGTTCTCTTTCGGAGACGCAGAAAGAACTTGTTTCTTATGCACAAAAACTGGACGGCGTACGAGAAGTAAACAAGTCGGACGTAGTAGCGAAGATGCTTTCAAGCGTAAATACACTTGTAGCGGTTATTTCGATCGCAATTATCATTATCCTTCTCGGAGTTTCGATCTTCCTGATCAGTAATACCGTTACGATGGGTATTACCGTGCGAAAAGAAGAGATTGCGATCATGAAGTACATCGGAGCGAAAGACTTTGTCGTTCGTTCTCCGTTCGTGATCGAAGGTCTTATCATTGGTATTTTCGGCGCGGCGATTCCGCTTGTACTGCTGTACTTCCTGTATGATAAAGCAGTTCAGTACATTATGGTGAAATTCAGTATTCTTGAGAATATTATTACATTCCTTCCGGTGTCGACTGTATATCAGATCTTACTCCCGATCGGTGTGGTAATGGGAATCGGAATCGGTTTCCTCGGAAGTCTCTTTACGGTGCGCAAACATCTGAAAGTATAGGAGGTATACTCGATGAAGTGTAGAATGAAGAGGGTGGCGAGTTTATTTCTTGCGTTGGCGCTGTGTGCCGGAATGACGATGAACGTAGGGGCTGTTACCGTTCAGGAAGCGGAAAATAAAGCGGACGAGCTTGAAGGCAAAAAAGAACAGGCTGAGGCAGAGGCGAAAGATCTCACGGAAAAATTAAAAGGGATCGTTGCCGATATGGAAGAAACGCAGAAGAAACTGACAGAAAAAGAAGAGGAGATCGAACAGGTTGAAAATGAACTTGTTCAGGCTCAGATTGATGCGAATGATCAGTATGAGAGAATGAAAGTTCGTATCAAATATATGTATGAGAGTGGAAATACTCAGTTTGTAGCCGTTCTTGCCGAGAGTAAGAATATGGGAGATTTTCTGAATAAGGCAGAATATATTTCTCAAATCTCAGAGTATGACAGAGACGAACTTATAAGGTATCAGGATACGGTTGAAGAAATCGAGGTGAAAGAAGAAGAGGTTCAGGCAGAATATGAGGAACTGAATACGCTTCAGACAAAGCTTGTCGGTCAGCAGACGGAAGTTCAGAAAATGATCGATGAGAATAAAGAAAAACTTAGCAATATCCAGTCGGAGATCGATGCGAATGCTGCTGCATTGGAAAAGGCAAAAGAAGTTGAAAGAATCCAACAGGAGCAGGCAGGAAATAATTATATTCCTTCAACGGGCGGAAACGTCGTGAGCGGAAACGGATATTTTACGCACCCGTGTCCGGGTATGTCGTACCAATCCAGTTATTTTGGCGAGATCAGGCCATATGAGGTCGGCGGCCATAAAGGACATGATTATGCTGCGGCTGTAGGAACACCTACATATGCGGCTGCGGCAGGAACGGTTGTGATCGCCGGATTCAGCTACAGCGCCGGAAACTGGGTTGTTATTAATCACGGAAACGGACTTGTGACAAAATATATGCATCACAGCGCACTTGCCGTCAGAGCAGGGCAATATGTAGAGAAAGGTCAGCAGATCGGATATGTGGGAAGCACAGGGCAGTCAACCGGACCGCATCTTCATTTTCAGGTGGAGCTGAATAATGTACCTGTAAATCCTGATTTGTATATGTAAAGTGGTTATACATAGGAATAGCCGGGGGTAATGATTCAGTCAGTGAAATTTACTATATGGGAGATTTCCCGTATATGGAAGAAGAGGGGAGACAAGGCAGAGTATGATCTGTTTTGTCTTTCTTCTGTATAGACAAAAAGTTTGGCGACATTTCATAAAAGTCGAATGGGAAATAAAAACGGTTATATAATAGATAGAGGGGCGTTGGAAAGTAATGCGATGTGATGTAAGAAAATTTGCGGATGAACGAAAACAGGGGAATGAAAAACATGGATCAAACTAGTAATAATCAAAATGAGTCGGATGAAATCAAGATGAGTCGGGGCAGCGTGGATGCAAATGAAGGTTCTTTAGGCAGCGGGAAGAAAAAAAGCAGATTCGGGATTGGCGTTCTTGTAGGAATCGTGATCGGCGCAGTTATAATTACCGGAGTATGGGGAGCTGCAAAGGTGGTATCTGCCGTATTTTTCAAAGGCAATTTTGCAACGGAAAGTACATCAAGATCAGATATGGAACATAAACTTGACAGGCTTAACGCGTTGATAGAGAAGTATTATCTGTATGAAGATGAGATTGATAAAGATGCCCTTGTAGAAGGTATTTATTCAGGGTATGCAGGCGCGCTGGGAGATCCGTATACAGAATACTACGATGAACAGGAAGCGAAGGAGCTTTTTGAAACAACGAACGGTGAATTTTTCGGAATCGGAGCATCGATGTCGAAGCAGCTCGGAACAGATGAGATTACGATCGTCAATGTGTATGAAGATTCACCTGCAGACAAGGCGGGCTTGAAATCAGGCGATATCTTATATAAGGTAGACGAACATGAGACGGCGGGATATGAACTGGATACAGTCGTTTCGTGGATCAAAGGCGAAAAAGGTACGTCGGTTGTCCTCCATGTGCTAAGAGACGGAAAAGAAGTTGAAGTGACGGCTGTCAGGGATAAGATCGAAGTACAGACAGTCGCATATGAAATGAAAGAAGATCAGATTGGCTATATCGCTGTAAGCGAGTTTGACAGCGTAACTTATCATCAATTTGAAACGGCGCTGGAAGATCTTGAAAAGCAGGGAATGAAAGGGCTTGTAATTGATCTTCGTAATAATCCCGGCGGAAATTTTGATACAGTAACAGATATGCTGAAGCTGCTTCTTCCGGAAGGAGTGATCGTGTCGACAAAAGACAAAGAAGGGAATGTAGAAGAAGTTACTTGCGACGGAGCAAATGAATTTGATAAGCCGCTTGCCGTACTTGTAAATCAATACAGCGCCAGCGCGTCGGAGATTTTCAGCGGAGCTGTGCAGGATTACGGCATCGGAGAGATCGTCGGTATGACGACTTATGGAAAAGGGGTCGTTCAGCAGTTAATGGATCTTGGAGACGGAACATGCTTAAAAATGACAATCGCAGAATACTATACTCCAAACGGACGGAGCATCAACGGCAAAGGCGTAGAGCCTGACGTGGAAGTAGAGTATGAATACGATGAGAATAATCCCGAAGCAGACACCCAGTTAGAGAAAGCTTTGGAAGTAGTGAAAGATCAAAATAAATAAAACAAAAACAATATGGGCGGACAATATGGAACAGAATAAGTTTAACGGAAAAATCTGAGCAGAAAGTCTGAACATCTGAACAGAAAAAGCGGAACAGTGAACTGTCCGCTTTTTTCGTAATTATTCAAATTGTTTTTTAATAAGTTTTTAAATCGGTTTTTTGAATCGGTTTTTCGTGTGGGCTCATTTTGAATCGTTTAGTTTTGGACTTTTCGCCTTACAGATGAGCTGAGTCATTGTTCCCATCGGACAGTAAACGCACCAGCTTCTCGGTTTGAACAAGATCATTGTTGCAACCCCAAGTACGGTAGATGTCAGCATGACACTGTAAAATCCAAAAGCAAACTGTGCGACGCCCGGATGGAATAGTGTTCCGTGGTATGCCCAATCCCACGGGAACGAAAATGTCCAGAGCAGGGAGACTGCCTGTTTTAAGCTGTGGATTTCTGCAAATACAAGTCCTGTATTCCAAAGCATTTGGAAAAACATGACAAAGAAAAAGATTAGAAATCCATATCTGAACCATTTACTTTTCATCCACAGAGGCACGTCTTTTTTTCGGGAAAGACCGAAACGTCCTCCGATCAGACCGAAAAGCTGCCCTCTTCCACAATACCGGTTACAATATCCCTTTGTTCCATTTGCAAGAGAGATGATCAAAGGGATGAAAAAACAAAGAAGTCCGATCCATGCAAACAGGATGTTGAAAAATCCGAGAATCAAATAAGCGAGGGATACGATCCACAAATAGTCATACCAATGTTTTTCCATGACGGACCTCCTAAAAGTTTGTTCTATTAATATATAGCATAGAGGATGATAAGATTCTGTGATATAATCACGCAAGCAGATGACAATGTGCTTTTTGGCGCTTTTCGGTGATTCCTGAAGTATTTGTTTTCCTTTTATACATGACGAAACAGGAAAATTTTGATATAGTATATAAGTGCGAAAAATCGGATTGTGAGGAGTTAAGAAATGGATATATTGATTGTTATATGTATCGGGATTTTAGTAGGAAGAGTTTCAATCCTGCGCAGGGCGAAAAAGAAAAATGAATATCTTTCTTTGTTTTGTACGTTTATTTTGATTTTTTCTATGGGAGTCATGCTTGGAAAGAAAGATCATTTTTTTGAAGAATTATCATCGCTTGGTCTGACAAGCTTTCTCTTTTTCCTTATACCGACCGTGCTTTCTATCGGATTGGTTTACTGGCTGACAAGAGTTTTTATGAAGAAAGATAAATAGGCCGTTGTAAAAAATAAAGTTTTAGGAAAGAAGGGGTTTAGATGATCGTTTTTTTAACGATATTGTCCTTAGTATCAGGACTTGTCTACGGCTATTTTGATGTGGAAAGCAGTTTCATTTCCGCAATCACGCAGAATACCCATATTGTTTTATATATATTAATGTTCTCCGTCGGAATAAGCATCGGAATGTATGACGGTATTGTGCAGAAAATACGGGAATATCATATTAAGATTTTTATTATTCCGATCGGAATTATTATAGGCTCTCTTTTGGGAGGAATAATTTGTTCTATGATCGTTAAAATGCCTGTTGGTCATGGGACGGCGATCGCGAGCGGATTAGGCTGGTACAGTCTTTCAGGAGCAACGATCAGCAAGCTGGTAAGCGCAGAAGCCGGAAGTATCGCTTTTTTGAGTAATCTGATGAGAGAGATCTTTTCGTTTTTTATTATTCCGTTTTTGGCGGTACATTTTAATTATTATACGTGCATTGCACCTGCGGGAGCGACAAGTGAAGATACAACGCTTCCGGTAATGCTGAAATATACAAATGAAGAAACGGTAGTGTTATCTGTTTTAAACGGAGTGATCTGTTCATTTTGTGTGCCGATACTTATTTCGTTTTGTTTGAATATAAAGTAAAAATATATAATCGCCGGCAGACAGGAAAAGTATAAAAGAAGAAAAGGAGACGTTGAAAATGAAACTGCAGTTTAAATATCAGAAATTTCAGGCTGATGCGGCGAAGGCAGTTGCGGATGTCTTTGACGGACAGCCATATTTGGCGCCTTCTTATATGACAGGGGAAATATCGGGGAAAAATTCGTCGTCAGAAGAGAGAAAAGGAACTTTTTCAGGATGGAGCAATCAGAAGATCGTGCCCGAATTAAGCGATGAGAGAATATTAGATAATCTGCGGAAAATACAAAAGGCGAATCAGATTTCGGTTTCTTCAAAGCTGGAAGGGCGGGAAAACGGATATCATCTGACGGTTGAGATGGAGACCGGAGTTGGGAAAACGTACACTTATATTAAGACGATATACGAATTAAATAAACGATACGGATGGAGTAAGTTTCTCGTCGTCGTGCCAAGCATCGCGATTCGGGAGGGCGTATATAAGACATTTCAGATAACGAGAGAACATTTTGCAAAAGAGTATGGAAAGAAGATCCGTTTTTTTATTTATAATTCAGAGAGACTTACGGAAATCGACCGGTTTGCATCGGATAATTCTGTTCATGTAATGATCATCAATTCTCAGGCATTCAATGCAAAAGGAAAGGATGCAAGGAGAATTTATATGAATCTTGATGAGTTTCAGGGAAGGAAGCCGATCGATTTGATCGCGGGAACAAATCCGATCATAATTATTGATGAACCACAGTCGGTGGAAGGCAGGCAGACAAAAGAGAGGATGAAACAGTTTTGCCCTCTTATTACGCTTCGGTATTCTGCAACGCATAAAGCTGACAGTCTGTATAATATGGTGTATCGCCTTAGTGCGGCAGATGCTTACAGAAAATACCTTGTGAAAAAAATTGAAGTAAAAGGAATCGCAGAGACAAAAACAATGGCGTCAGACGGCTATATATATGTAGAAAGGATCTGTTGTTCTGAGTCTGATGCGGCTGCCGTTATACAGTATGATTTTAAAATGGGAAGCGGGATTCGGAAACAATATCGAAAGGTAGGAATCGGCGACGACTTATACGAAATTTCGGGAGGTTTGGAAGAATATCAAGGCGGCTTTGAAGTAAAACAGATTAACAGACAGGAAGAATCGGTTGAGTTTGTCAACGGGATGAAACTATATGCAGGCGATATCAACGGAAAAGTGGACGAGGAACAGATTCGCAGAATACAGATCAGAGAGACAATCCTGTCTCATATAGACAGGGAACGCCGGTTGTTTGGCAGAAGAATTAAAGTTTTGTCATTGTTTTTTATTGATGAAGTTGCCCGTTATAAAAAGTATGACGAAACGGGATGTCCTCAAAACGGCAGTTATGCGGACATATTTGAAGAAGAGTACCGTAACATTATAGAGAATATGAAGTATGGACCGGGAGATGAAAAGTATCGGGATTACATAGAAATGATCCCTGTCGAAAAAACTCATGCCGGATATTTTTCAATAGACAGAAAAGGGCATGTAGTCGACAGTAAAGGGAAAGGAAAAGAAATGATGTCAGACGATCAGGATGCTTATGATCTGATCATGAAAAATAAAGAACTGCTTTTGGAGTGTGACCCGAAACAGTCTCCTGTTCGATTCATTTTTTCTCATTCAGCACTTCGGGAAGGATGGGATAATCCGAATGTATTTCAGATTTGTACGTTAAAAAACGGAGGAAGCGAAGTACGAAAACGGCAGGAAGTCGGAAGAGGGCTTCGTCTGTGTGTCAATGGAGACGGACAGAGAATGGACAGAAGTTTTCTGGGGCAGGACGTTCACAGAGTGAATACGTTGACCGTGATCGCAAGCGAAAGCTATGAAAGTTTTGTGAAGGGCCTGCAAAGTGAAATTGCAGAAGATGTTTTCGGTAAACAGAGTCGGAAGGCCGACGTCTGTCGCGATATAGAAGTAATCATACCCGAGAATGCAAGAAGCCGTCGAGTAGAACTAAAAGTCGATCAGGAAAAGCTAAATGGAGAAGAATTCAGCGCATTGTGGTCAAATATTTGCCTGAAATCGACATATACCGTAAATTTTGATACGGAAAAATTAGTAGAAGATGCGGTGAAAATATTAAACAGAGAACTGCATATACAAGATATGCGATTTAAAGGCAAGAATGAGGCGGCAAAAAGCGTCGTGAAATATGATCTTGCGGGGAAACTTGCCGATATGACAGGGCTGAAAAGGAAAACAGTGATCGAAATATTGAGCAGAGTCGAAAGTTCTGTTTTTCAACAGTTTCAAGAAAGTCCGGAAGAATTTATCGCTCAGGCAGAAAGATTGATCTTAAATGTGAAAGAAACAGCGATTTCGGAAAATATCATATATCATACGTCAGACGAAAAATATACAAAAGATATTTTTACACAGCAGACGATTCAGGGAAAACAGGGAGTGGACGCAATGAAAGTCGGGAAGCATTTGTATGATTATGTGAAATACCGATCCGGCGCAGAAAAGGAATTTATCGAACGGCTGGAAGCATCAAAAGAGGTTGCGGTATATGTAAAACTTCCGGAACAATTTTATATCTCCACTCCTGCAGGACGTTATATGCCGGAATGGGCGATCGCTTTGTACCGGGAAACGAAAGGAAAACGTTTCTTTGTTGTTGGGAAAAAAGCCGGAAAAGATAAAGACTCTAATCAGTCAAAAATAGCGGAAAACATCAAGATATGCTGCGCCTCTAAGCACTTAACGGAGATCAGCGCAGGAAAGGTCGTTTTTAAAACGACGGAGGAATACACGGATTTTATGGATTTATCGCATTTCATCAAAAATTGTCAATATACAAGAAATAGTGTCAAATAACCTTATTATTCTATATTTGTATATATCAAAAGCAATATTTCGCTTTGTAAAAGAAACTTTGCTAAGATGTAAAGGAGTTTTGATAGATTTCTAACGGAAAAAATAAGATAATGATGTCTGAAAGGAGGACAGATTTGAAATGAATATAGGAGAACAAATAAACAATCTGCGCAAACAACATGGTTTAAGTCAAGATGATTTTGCAAATTTATTTAATGTTTCCAGACAGACTATTTCTAATTGGGAGAATGGTAAAAGTTATCCGGATTTAGAGATGATTATAAAAGTAAGTGATTATTTCAAAATCTCTATTGATGAATTATTAAAAAATGATGTTCAGACTGTAAAAAAAATTGATAATGAAAAAAAGGCAAAAAAGAAGTATCTTATACTATTGCTAGTTTTATGTTTTTTAGGAACTGTTATTATCTGGGGATTATACAGTAAATATCAAGATAGCATAGAAGTTGATTTCACAATGGAAAAGCATGAAACTTATAAAAGCAATGAAACAAAAGAACCGTCTATGAATATTGCAAACGGATATTTTTCAGTCCCTAAAGACGAAAAACTTGATATACAAGTAAAAGGGACTGTTGACAACGGTAAACTTCATATTACCATTGCAGATAAAGACAATAAGATTTATTATCAATTAGATGGTCAAGAGTTGAATGATTTACAAACTTTATATTTTGAAAAAGGTTCCTATATTATTCAAATCGTTGCTGATGATTATACAGAAGACATTATAAGTCTTAACTATAATGTTAAAATAGAAAATTAACGGTAAATCTTAACGGGAAATCATCAGTCATAATAAAATGAAAAAAATTATTTCGGGAAGTACATTAAAAATACTGGCAATGATTTTTATGGTAATAGACCATTTTGGTCAAGTGGTGTTAAAAAATGGAATTATCCTACATGCTCCATATTCTATGTTTACAGATGAGCAGTTCGATATGTTAATGTCCACAGTTAATATTTGTCATATTTTAGGCAGAATTGCATTCCCTGTCTTCTGTTTTTTGTTAGTAGAGGGATTTTTTCATACACATAATCTCAAGAAATATATTTTAAACTTAGGAGATCAATTAGATAAATCTCTTTTACATAAAGAAGATGAAAATACTTATGATCCACATGTTTGGTT
>OHQG01000878.1_pt1 | contig 14010 bp, 17 predicted proteins | sample 1577871 | NCBI WGS metagenome assembly OHQG01 (sample SAMEA3879604, study PRJEB24766) | human gut metagenome | biome: human-associated habitat; feature: feces | place: USA | collected 1985/1987
TGCTGAAGCTGAACTACGTGGAATTGCTGCGGGAGGTGGGCGCCTGCTTCTCCGTCAACAACATGCTGCGGGCCGAGTGCTACAAGCAGCGCATGGAAAAGGGCCTGAGCTTCCTGGAATTTTTCCAATTCCGCCAAGACTCTGAATGGAACCATTTTCAGTTGAATGATCTGATCCTGCTGAAACTGTCCCGAATCCTGAATTTGCCTTAAAAAGGCCTGAGCTTCCCCCTTTCCTCCCTTCCGGGCAAGCTCTCCCGTTCTCTCAGAAACCTGGCGGTAGAGCTTCCATGCACGGGCGTTTGCGCCGGGATTATCCCCCGGAAGAGATGCTGCAGAAAAATCAGGCTTCAACATGGCCCGCATCATTTCTTCAGAAAGTTTTCCAGGATGCCCTCTCCAAATAAGCTTGCCGTTTTTAACGGCAAAAGCATGGGGGATGCCGTTAACCCCCATTGGAGACAGCCATTTATCCCTGGTTTTTTTCCCATCCACATCCACGGCCATGGCATAAGTAAGGGGCGATGGACGGTTTCTTAAAAATTCTTTCAGAGATTCCGGAGATTTCCTGTCCATGACGTTAACTCCGATAACCTGCATATGAGGATTATTCTTAAATGCCTGATGCAATTGTTCCATATGGGGCATAGCAGCCAGGCACGGGCCACACCAGGTAGCCCAAAATTCAAAAATGTACACTTTGTCCTTTTCCCATTCCTTTACCGGAGTTCCCTGTATCCATACATCCGGCAAACCATCCAGAGCAAGTGATGGAAGGGCATCCTCCGAAGCAACCGTTTTGTTTTCCTTTTTCTCAGAAGAAGCTGCGTGCAATGGCATTCCGGCAGACACCGCAAAGATCATGGAACACCCTAAAACCAACAGAGAGGAATTTAACATGGTAACACGGTACTATCGTAACCTTCTGCGTCAAGCCAATAGAAAAAGAAAAGGAAAGATAGAAGAGCCGTTATCGTGTTCTTTCCACCAGAATAGAATACAAAATAATCCCAAAAAGAAAAGATATTAATCATGGAGTTTTTCATATGGAATAAGAAAACAAACACGCTCAGCATCCACACTTTTTTGAGTTTCATTGGATTTAGGAAAAATGATTTACCCTTTTGGATGCACAAAGACAATATTATTTTCTAAAATAGAAAATATGCCAGAAATGGCTTGCCAGATTTTTCTGAATGCGAAAAATGCGCTCATGGATGAAATGAAGTCCAGTATCAGAAAGTTTCTCGCTCTTACGAAAATGACCCGGGACGAATTTGCCGACCTTTGCGGCGTCAGCAAAAGTCAGGTCGATAAATGGCTTTCCACTGTTCCAATTCCCCGTGCCAGACAACGCCTTATCATCAGAATCATGAAGGAAGAGTACGCCAAACAGGCACGCCTGGCTCAAACAAAAAATCCGAACAGCATCCACGTTCCCGTTACTCCTCAAAAGTATGAAAAGTTCAGGAATGAAGCTGAACGCCATGGCCTGACCGTTCCGGAATGGGCGAGTGAAGCACTGGATGCTCTTTCCAGCATCAAAAGCAGAAGCTGAAAAGAGGATCCGATATTCCGGATCGATTCCAGAGAAAGAGAAAATAGTGTTGTTATCGCCTCTTCCCTATCTTTTCTTTCATTACAAATCTGCACAAATTCATGTCTGACGACGATATACGCATTTTGGTGAAGGAGTGGCTACAAAGCCAAAACCGCAAGTCCTATCAATTGGCGGAGGAGATAGGCATCCGGCCGCAAACTTTTTACGCACAGATGAGCGTTCGTAAAATATCGGCCAATACCAAAAAAGCGCTTTCCCGCATCATTCCAGGCCTGGTTTCCGATTCAGATCTGAATCCACCTTCCAATACGGAAGAATGTGACCCGAAAAAACTCAGAATCAAGGAATGGCTCCGGGCTCACGGCAAAACACGCCGATGGCTTGCGGAACAATGCCGCGTTTCCGTCCGCACCGTACATACCTGGTTTACTGCACGCGGTAACATTCCTGTCACCCAATATCTCTTTATCGATAAGCTGATGAGTGAAGGCGAGTCGTGGAAAGTTCAGCTTCCCAATACCATTCCCGTGAATTTTCCGGAAACGGAAATGGAAATTGTTCACAAATTCCAGAAACTACATCCGGACATAGATCTTCCTATGTACGGCATGCATAAAATCCTGGAGTTATGCGTTAATGTACTCACTCAGGATGAATATTCAAAGACGTCTCCATACTCCCGTATTACCAATACCGGAGAGATTCGCCACCGCCGGATAAAATAAGAATTATTCAAAAGTTCAAATTTTCTTTTCCACGGGAGCATTTCTGAAAATGCACTGTTTGCATACCCATGCCGGTATTTTTCTAAAACATCGCAGGTTCTCCGCCAGCCTGGCCTTCCGGGCCATTCTTCTTAATCTTTCACGGAACCCTTTCATTTTTTTGTTCCTTTTATCACGACGGCCACAGACTATCCTATCTCTCAATACAGAGAAAAAATCTTCAGCCACATTACATCATCCCTCCAGTTTCGAAAATCAATCACTATTGATTGGAAAAACAGTCCGAACCATGCGTAATAGTGCTTCTATGCAGCCTGTTCACCAGAGTTAACCATACTTACCTTGCCTCTCCATTTTTAAGAAAGCCGGCTTTTGGTGAAAAAGCTCTTATCGCATGAAAAACCCCGTATTCTTAAAAAGAATACGGGGTTAAAAAATGGCACGTCCAACTGGATTCGAACCAGTGACCCACTGCTTAGAAGGCAGTTGCTCTATCCAACTGAGCTATGGACGCATGATGCGGCAAAAGAGTAACAGAGTTCATCTCAACTTGGCAAGCCCGGATCTTTGAAAAGCGCGCTTTAAGCGCCGGAGCAGCGGTCATGCGTAAAAGGTATGTCCACCAGGGTCGCTCCAAACTTCCGCACCAGAGGCTCCTGACAGGAAAACATGCGTTCCCGTTCCTCCGGTTCCGTATCTATATATCCGTGCAGATGCAGAAGACCATGCACCATGTACCGGAAAAGTTCTCTGAAAACAGGTTCTCCGAATTCCGAAGCCTGCCGGATAGCGGTATCAAAGCTGACGATGATCTCTCCTATTCCGTCTCCATGCGGAAAAGTAATGACATCCGTCGCCGTCGGATCATTCAAAAAACGGGCATGCACATCCCGGATGACGTCATCGGAAACCACGCTGATTTCTACTTCATCCAATCCGGAAAGTACGGGGACAGGACCTTCAGGCAACGCCAACACGGACGGAAGACAACTCTCCAAGGCTCCAATCAGGGCATCCGTAACGGATGAACTGAGCCTCCCCTCCCCCAAATGATTGTAGAGTTCAAGATTCGGTTTCATTTTCCTCCGCATCCGCTCCGTTCTTCATCTCCGTTTCCGTGGATTTTCCCTCTTGAAGGGTTCCGGCATCGGGCAACTCCATGATTTCAGGAACGGCTTTGCCTTCACCTTCCTTTTTCACCGCTTTCTCTTCTTTTTCCCTGACGGACACATCAGAGAAAGCATTTTTCTCAATTTTTGCCTCCGGATTGTGGGAAGGATAGGCAATGCGGTTGTGGTGGATGCTTTTCAGCGTCTTAATGAAACTGTTGCGAATCTTTTTGAGATCTCCGAAGGTAAGGCCGCAATCGTCCAAATGGCCGTCCACCACCCGTTGCTTCAAAAGTTCATCCACCCTTTTCTGCATTTCCTCACAGGAAATTTTACCCATGGAGCGCGTGGCGCTTTCCACGATGTCCGCCAGGCTGACGATTCCCGTTTCCTTGCTCTGCGGGTTGGGCCCCTTGTAACGGAAGTTGGATTCCACCACCTCCGGGACGTCATCCGGAGACGCCAGGCCGCTTTCCACGCGGCTCAGAATCTCATCACGGTATTGGAGGGCTTTCCGGTAAAAGAAGTAAGCCAGTGACGTGCCGTGATGCTGCTCTATAACGTCCACCAAAGGACGCGGAAGGTTGTTCTCCCTGGCCAATGCCACCCCGTCCTGAACGTGGTCGATGATGATACGGGCGCTCATGCTGGGCGTCAGCTCATCATGGGGATTGGGGCCGTCCATGATATTTTCAATGAAATAAAGGGGGTTTTGCATCTTGCCAATGTCATGGTAGTAGGCCTCCACCCGGCATTCAATGGGATTGGCCCCAATGGCTTCCGCCGCAGCTTCCGCCAGCTGGGCAACCATCAGGCAATGGTGAAAGGTTCCCGGAGCTTCCATTTGCAGCCTTTTCATGAGAGGGCGGTTCATATCCGCCATTTCCAGCCAGGAAATGGGCGTAATGATTTTAAAAGCTCCTTCTATGATAGGCAGGACACCGCTGATCAGCACGCTGGTCAGCATGCTTACGCCAAAAGCCACGGCCAGGCAAACCAGAACTCCAGTAAGGTTGTAGTCCCATGCCTGGAGATTGATGACACCCATGATGCAACACAGCACCATGACAAGCAGCCCCACAAAGAAGCCCGCTCGCAGCAACTGGGCACGATTCCGCAGGTTATGGGTAAGCAACACGGTAAGCATGCCGGAGAGAGAGCTCAGAATCCAGAATTGGACCTGCTTTTCCGGAGCATATTGCTCCGGCAGAATGAAAAATCCGCCAAGCATGCAGATGGAAATAGTGGCAAACATGCCCAGAAGAGGTCCCAGCAGCACCGTGACAACCAACGGAGCCATCATATAGGGAAGGTACAAAAGTTCATTGCCTATATCGGAAGTAATGTCAGCCGTTACATGCCGGATGAGACCAAAAAACAGGAGCTGGACCAGAACCGCCCCCCACGTGACGACAAAGGTTTTGTTTTTCCTGCGCAGGGAACCGGCGCATAACCAGTACATAGGCATCAGCGCCAGCGTCACGGAAAAAAGCAGAAAAGCTTCCGACACATGATGCCATATGGATTTTCCCCAGTGGGGACTGTAACTGCCCATCCATTGAAGCACGATGAAAACCAGCACGCACAACCCGACGGATACCGCCAGGCTGGAATCCAAACGGTCACCGGCTGAACGGGACACGGAGGCAGCCCCTTCCGGGGAGGCACTTTCTTTTGCCGCTGCGGCGGCATGCTTTTTCAGAAAATGAAACATGATAATTATTTGGGGTACACTTCGGCAACCTCCGGAATAGTGCCCAGCCGGGCCATCTCCTCTTCTATGAGGGGGTTGACGCCCTGCTGCACCATTTCCATGGAAACTCTCAGGGCATTGCGAATGGCTACAGGGGTAGAACTGCCATGCGCAATGATGGTCACGCCCCTGACGCCCAGAAGAGGGCTTCCCCCTACGGAGTCCGCAGAAAGGCGCGCTTTCATGGCACGGAATGCTCCGGAGGCGCAGGCAGCTCCAACCATACGGAACGGGTTTGCCTTAAGTTCCTCTTTCAGCCATTTGCTGAAAGCCTTGGCGGTAGCCTCGCATGTTTTTAACAGGACGTTTCCGGTAAAACCGTCTGTCAGAGCCACATCTATTTCATGTTCAAAAAGATCGTGGCCTTCCACATTTCCTACGAATTTAAAAGGGAGCGCACCGCGCTCCTCCAAATGCTTCAACAGACAAAAAGTTCCCTTGGTAAAATCTGTTCCCTTTTCATCTTCAGAGCCATTGCTCATAACTCCCACCTTAGGCATCTGTTTGCCGTAAACAGAACGCGCCAGAATGCTGGCCATAACGGCATACCCTACCAAATGCCGGGGCTTGGCATCCGGGTTGGCTCCGGTATCAGTCACATTGCAGACTCCGAATTCATTCGGAAGCTGGGTCACAATGCCCGCACGTTCCACACCATCCAGCAACCTCAGTTTGACGGTGGCAGCCGCTACAGCCGCCCCCGTATTGCCCGCGCTGACCACGGCATCCGCATCTCCGGACTTGACCAGATCCACGGAAATGGACATGGATGAATTTTTTTTCTTTCTCACCGCCAGCAATCCGGATTCATTCATTTCCACAACTTCCGCAGCCGGAACGATCTCCACGCGCGGGCCGGAAAGCCCCCAGCGGTCACAAGAGCTGCGCACCGTTTCTTCCCTTCCCACAAGATAAATTTTTTCAATGAGAGGAAAATCCTGCAGGGCCCGCTTCGCCCCGTCCACGTTAATACCGGGCGCGTTGTCGCCGCCCATCACATCCAGTGCAATCTTCATATTATCTGTTGAAGAAATGTGTTAGCAGAAAAAACAGTCCGCTTCAAGCAAGTTCAGCCGCTTTGCGAAGCAAAAGCGGCTGGAAAGTCTATATGATAGCGCCGCAATACGGCGATAATTTTCAAGGCAAATGCGGCGCCCGCGGAACTTACGCTTCCGCTTTCACCACAATTTCCTTGCCGGAACGGGTCGTGTACGTACCGCAATTGGGGCAGGCGGTATGGCCGGGGGTGCTGCTGCCGCAATTCTGGCACTTGCGGAGCTTCGGCGCGCGCCATGCCTGAGCGGCAAGGCGGGTACGCTGCTTCATCTTGGACGTTCTGCGCTTAGGTGCTGCCATAATTTTAGTTGGTAAAAAGGTGATTAATGATGATCTCCCAGTTCATTGAGGGCGTCCCACACGCCGCTATTCCTGATCGGGGCAGAACTGTTTACACCCGTTCCCCCCTCTTTGTCCACTCCAAAATACGGAGTTTTCGCCATACAGTCGTTTTCCATGCCTCCGTCAGCACACTTCGGGTATGCCGGAAAATCCAGAACTATTTCTTCCCTCAAGGAATCTGAAACATCCACAACATTCTGTGAATCAATCTGGAAAGAAGCCGCGAAATCACAAACTTCCACCACGTAGTCAAAGTAGCCCAGGCAACGCACACAGCGGAATTTAAAGGGGGCGGAAATATTGCCTCTTACAAACAATTCATTTTCAAATCTCTGCACATGCAGATCAAAAGCAAGAGGCCCAATGGAAGTAACCTCTTCATCATCAATGCCGAAAATTTCAGAATCCAGTTCACCGCTGTATTTTTTCCCTGCCTCCGGCAAGTTCTCCAGTTCTACCAGCAATCTTTTCATGAGTATATCTTACAGGCATACTTAATGCCTGACAAGCAGGCAGGGCGGCACCATTCATGGAAAATGACACATCCGTCCCTCTTTCAGGCAATGCCCGAATTCGCTCCGGCCTAACCGGGAGGCCATTCCAGCTTGCGGCCTGCCAACAGATGCATGTGCAAATGGGGGACAGCTTCCCCGGCGTCATGCCCATTGTTGATGACCAGGCGAAAGCCACCTTCATCCAGATGAAGAGTCCGGGCAATCCGCCCGACTGCCAGCATCATGTGTCCCAGAAGGGCGGCATCTTCCTCCCCGGCCTCGGAAAGGCGGGGAATGGGCTTGCGCGGAACAAGCAGCAAATGTTCCGGTGCTTGTGGACTAATGTCCCGGAAGCAAACACACAGGTCATCCTGATATACGATGTCCGCGGGGATTTCCCCTGAACAGATTTTTTCAAATAACGTAGCGGCCATAAAATCAAAAAGGAATCTGCAATGACTTTAACATGTTTTGCAAACCGTGGGCAAGTTATTCCCTGACGGCTGAAGCGCGTCGCAGGCGATCCATAATAGCGCGGCCCAGGCCGGATTCCGGAACGGATTCCGCCACAATGACGTCAATAGCTTCATTTTCATCCATCTGTCTCATCAGGGCAAACAGGCGCACGGCAGCTTCTGCCAGCCGCCCGCTGCCGGGACTCATGGCTACCACTTCCGCCCAGTCCCCTTCCCGGGCAAGAGCGGACGTTCCTTCATAGGAAAGCAAGCCGTACTTCACCCCCTCCACCGGGGCAAAATTTTCCCCCGGTTCCAGCAGCAGCATAGGTTTGCGCGGGGCGTAATGGCTGGTGAGCTGCCCCGGCGCATCCACCGGAGATTCTTCCGAAACAGGACGGCAGGAAGGCTTGCGGCGCACCACCTTGACCAGGTTGCGAAATTGTTCCCGGGTCACCGGCCCCTCACGCAGCAATTCCAAAGAGGGCTTGCCCTTCTCGTCAAGCACAGGGCGCACAATCGTGCTTTCCAGCCCCTCGGAACAGGCTCCGGCATCCAGAATCATTTCAATACTGCCCCCCAATTCCTTCTGTACGGCAGAGGCGGAAGTAGGGCTGATATGGCCGAAGCGGTTGGCGCTGGGCGCAGCTATAGGACGCCCCAGCGCTTTCGCCACCCCCCGCATGGCAGGATGAGCGCTTACGCGAACGGCCACCGTAGGAAGGCCGCTGGTTACAATATCCGGAATGATATCCGCCTTTGGCAACACCAAGGTCAGCGGCCCCGGCCAGAATCTGGAGGCAAGCGTATGCACCAGATCTTTCAGCCCCTCCGGAACGGCGGTATATTTTTCCACCTCACTCCCATGATGCACATGAATAATCAGCGGATCAAAAGAAGGCCTTCCCTTGGCTTCAAAAATCCTTGCTACCGCTTCCGGGTTCAAGGCATCCGCCCCCAGGCCGTATACAGTCTCCGTGGGAATCCCTACCAGCGCGCCCGCACCCAGAGCTTCCGCCGCACGGGCATACAGTTTGCGGTTGTCTGACAGGGGATCTACCTCGAACAATTCGGTTTGCATGGCTTTATCCTTGCCTGAAGAAGCTCCTGCGTCAAGCAAGACCTCCTTCCCCTGAAAGGAGAAAACAGACAAATGAATAAGAGCACGTCCTGCGGCCTCATACTTCCCCTCTCTTTTTCCAACTGCCTTTACTTCACTCCACCCTTACGGACTTCCCCGAGTGAAAGCTGGCGCAGGAAAAGGCCATTCCGCTAAAAAGTTGTTTTCTCACGCTACCGGATTGAGTACAATCAAGCCATGAATAGGGCCGCATCAACATCCTTGCCAAACATCATCCTGATCGGGCTGATGGGATGCGGCAAAACTACCATCGGAAAGGAACTGCACCGGGAAACGAACCTTGGTTTTACGGATACGGACCAGTTAATCGAACGCCAGACGGGAATGCACATTCCGCAGATTTTCAAAATTCATGGGGAATCACATTTTCGAGACCTGGAAACCGGAATCCTGCAACAGCTTCAGACGGCCGCCGCACAAAGCCGCATTATTTCCACAGGAGGAGGCATCATTATCAGACCGGAAAACCGGCTGCTACTGAAAAAACTGGGCTTCGTCGTCTGGCTCCATACAGACGTAAACATCCTGTACCAGCGTATTTCCAGATGCACCAACCGCCCCCTGCTCCAACAACCCAATCCCAAGGCCGTGCTGGAACATCTCATGAATGAACGGCATGATTTTTACCAGGAAACGGCGCACTTGACCATTGATACGGCCAATCTCCACATCCATGAAATCGCATTCGGCATTCTGGAATCCGCCAGAGTATTCCGGTCCCGACGGCAATAATGCCGACCCGTTTTTCCTTGAGCGGGAAATTTTCTCTTTCTGATTCATCCTAACGCAAGCGCTTCCGGGGAAGCCCTTTTTCCCGCTCCACGCACAAGAAACAACAAAAGGCGATCCCCATTAAAGGAACGCCTTCAGGAAAATAATAATGCACCGGAAAAGGCTTAAGCCTTACGGGCCTTACGGATCATTGAATTCACCGTTTCAGAGGGCTGTGCTCCGTTGGCAAGCCATTTGTCAACCTTTTCCAGATTGATGGTATAGTTGACGCCTTCCTTCATGGGGTCATAGGAGCCCACTTGCTCAATGTAACGGCCGTCACGACGCGCGCGGCTGTCGACAACGACGATTTTGTAGTAAGGACGGTCCTTGGAACCCTGACGGTTGAGTCTGATTGCTACTGCCATATCAATTATAAATAAAAGGTGTTAATGGAAAACTTGCGCGCCTTGCCACTCACATGCGTGCGCGTTCGGCTTTCCACAGCGGGTGCAGATGTATGCGATATAATGGAGTCATTGTCAATACCAGAGTTATTTTTACAGGAAAAAAGCCTCTCCTCCATTTCTGCATCAGGAAAAATTTTCCACCGCCATGCGGCCAAAAGAATACAGCATGCTGAATCCGAACCCCGCCAGCACAAGGGACAATATTCCATCCAGTATTCCGGCATACCGTCCGTAAAAGGAACGAATGGGCTGCCACCGAAAAACAAGAGCCCACAAAATCCAGCCCGCCGTTCCCGTCGCCACGATTAAAAAACAGATAAAAAGAGCATCGGAAGGATCATGATTTTTTCCAACAGCGGAGCGGAAAGAGCCACAAAGAAAAACGTGGCCTTGGGATTCATCAGGTTAGTCACCAGAGCATCACGGTAAATACAAGAAGCCGGGGAAATATCCCCGCACCCGGCAAGGAAAGCATTCCTCCCCCTCGGCCATATTTTCCATGCCAAATACAGCATCCAGCAGGAAGCGACGCAAAACAGCCCCACCCCCAGGAAACTGTGAAAAACGGATGCTCCTACTGTACAAGCCAGTGCAGCATGGGCAACTATTCCGGTACCAATGCCCAAAGCAGCCATCACTCCCGCGCCAAAGCCGTAAGCCAGCGTGCTCCGGGTAACAAAAGCCTGGTCGGGCCCCGGAGATGCCTGGGAAAGAAGCAGAATACCTGCGAACATAAGTTCTTCCTTCATGAAACAAAAAAACCCTTATGCCCTGGGATGCGCCTGTCTGTAAACTTCCGCCATTCTGGCACGCGTCACATGCGTGTAAATCTGGGTAGTGGATAAGGAAGCATGGCCCAGCAGTTCCTGGACGGAACGGAGATCCGCCCCTGCCTCCAAAATGTGCGTGGCGAATGTATGCCTGATCTTATGGGGAGAAATGGTAAAAGGAATGGAAGACAGCTTCACATATTTGTTCAGCATCATCTGCACGGAGCGAGCGCTTAACCGGGTTCCTATACGGGAGACAAACAAGGGGGAATTCTTCGGCAGACAGGCCATGGAAACATAAGTTTCCAGAGCAGCCAGAGCAGGAGTTCCCACAGGCAGGATGCGCTCCTTGCGCCCTTTCCCCATTACCTTCACGCCCCGGAAACGGTGGTCCACACTGCCGACATCCAGCCCCACCAGTTCACTCAGGCGCATCCCGCAGGAATAAAAAAGTTCCAATATGGCGGCATCACGGTAGGGAAGCCATGCGGGAGCATTGGCGGGAACGGCCGTCTTATAGGGAAGCTCCAACAATTCCAACATCTGGTTGAGTGTCAGGAAAACGGGAAGCGTTTTCTTCCTTCTGGGAAGGGAAACGCCCGTCATCGGATTCGTCTCCAGCCCGTGCCTCCGCATCATGAAACGGTAAAAACTGCGCAAGGCGGCAAACCTCAGCCGGATGGAAGACGTGGCGGCTTCATCCTTCAGCTCCTGGAAAAGCCAGTCCCTCATCTGGTCCGGCGTACAATTCTCCCACCCTGGGAATGAATCAGCCGCCCAGGCCCTGAACTGGCGCAAGGCGCGGGCGTACACCTCCACCGTATGAGGAGAAGCCTGCTTTTCCACCTCCAGATACTGAAGAAAGCCCTGTTCCGGTTCCAGAGGAATCCCCATCATGAAGAATAAATTACTCCGTACCTTTATCCTTGTCATCCCCGGCATCCACCGGCGACTCCTTCAGTAGCACTTCACTAATATTGGCCCGGATGAACAAATCAATATCGTCCGGTTCTTCCATGGCATACAAAGGGCTGTCTTTATGGCTGTCCGCCAGAGCCTGCTCTCTCTCCACCGGGCTGAGCACACCGTCCTGGTCCAAATCGTAAAGCTCCATCATTTCCTTCATTTTGGCCTGGTACAGAGCCGCGGCATCTTTCATGACAACGGCATGTTCCTCCGGATCAATGCGGCCGTTCCCGTTGGCATCATAATTCTGCAGCAACATGTTACGAGTCAGCAGAAACAATCCGGGAGCAACCATGAAGCGCTTCCGTCCCACCGTGCGAATTTCCACCATGGGCATTTCCAACCCCTCTGCCGGAGGGGGGGGCGGAGGAATTTCCTTCCTCTCGGCGGGAGGGTAAAACGGAATTCCGTCTCTCTTGTCCGGCCCGGCATCCGGCCTGCGCACCCCGCGCCGCTTCTCTACATGTTCCCGGAAAGCCCTGTACTCTTCCGGGGAAAGCCTTCCGTCCCCATCCTTATCAAACTTCCTCAGGAAGGCTTTTCTGGCCTCCCTCCGCGCAGAGCGGGCATCCTCCACCAACCGGGCCTTGTCCTGTTCGGACAAAATTCCCGTACCCGTGCTGTCATAGCGGTCCAAAACCATTTGGCGGATGAGCAAAGTCACCTGAAGGCATTCCAGTCCGGGCCTGGGGGCAGTTTCCATTCTCCTGCGGTCGCCGGAAGACACGGCTTGCCCTGCCGCAAACGGAAACAGACCGAACGCCAGCGCTGCGGAACATGACAAGAGAAACATGTGGGGCAATCTCATAACCACTTTTACTAACCCCGCCGGAAAAAGACGGTTTCAAAAATAAACATCCGCCCCTGCCGGCGGGCGACACGGGCGGATGCAGGAAACGTACGGAAAGCGGAAAAACTTACTTCTCCACTTGAACGATCGCGTTCTTTTCCAATTCAATCACCACGCCTTCCGCAATCTTGAGAGAAACGGTGCGCTCATTCACCTTCTCCACAAAACCGTGCAGCCCTGCGTTTGTAATCACCTTGTCCCCGCGCTGCAGGGCTGCGATGCGCGCCTGCTGCTCCTTCTGCGCCTTCCTCTGGGGACGGATCAGCATCACCCAGAACAGGACGATGATAATCACAAACATGAACATGGGGCTGGCGAGAATCTGCTGAAACACATTTGCGGGTTCCTGCCCGGCGGCGCCCGCCGCATCCTGAGCCTGTGCTAACATAAAGATATTCATAAAATGTCGTTTGCTTTATACCGCGCGATAAACGAATCCTTGAAGGAACCGAACGTGCCGGCGGCTATGGCCTCGCGCGCCTGGGCCATCAGCCGGAGATAGAATTCCAGATTCTGAAAAGAAAGCAATCTTAAAGCGAGTATTTCACCGGCTTTAAACAAATGCCGCACGTAAGCGCGGGAAAATTGCGTGACATGCGGATGTCCCTCCGGGTCAATTGGGCGGGAATCCGTCGCCCAGCGCTGATTCTTGATATGCATGGGGCCGTCCGGAGTCAGCGCCACGCCGTGGCGAGCCAGGCGGGTAGGCATTACGCAGTCAAACATATCGATACCGCGACGTACGCCTTCAACCAGGTCTTCTGGTTTACCAACGCCCATCAGGTAACGCGGTTTGTCTGCCGGAATTTGCGGGCATACATGCTCCAGAATGCGGTGCATATCTGCTTTCGGCTCACCCACAGCCAGACCGCCGACAGCGTAGCCATCAAAACCGATATCTACCAGACCTTTAACAGAAATATCACGTAAATCTTCGTAAACACTGCCCTGAATGATACCAAACAGCGCATTTTTGTTTCCGAGACTGTCAAAACGCTCACGGCTACGCTTCGCCCAACGCAGAGACATCTCCATGGAGCGTTTTGCGTAATCCCAGTCAGCAGGATACGGCGTACACTCATCAAAGATCATGACGATATCCGAACCAAGATCGTACTGAATCTCCATCGACTTTTCCGGGTCGAGGAAAATCGGGTCGCCGTTGATCGGGTTACGGAAGTGAACGCCCTGTTCGGTGATTTTACGAATATCACCAAGGCTGAAGACCTGGAAGCCGCCGGAGTCGGTAAGGATTGGTCCTTTCCACTGCATAAAATCGTGCAGATCGCCGTGCAGTTTCATGATTTCCTGGCCCGGGCGCAGCCACAGGTGGAAGGTGTTGCCGAGGATAATTTGCGCGCCAGTGGCTTCAACTTCTTCCGGCGTCATCCCTTTTACGGTGCCGTAAGTGCCAACAGGCATAAAACAAGGCGTTTCCACTACGCCACGATCAAAGACCAGGCGGCCACGGCGTGCGCGACCGTCGGTGGTGTCCAGTTCAAATTTCATTTTTTCTCCACTACGTCAGAAAAACAGTCCAACGTTTAAACCAGCGCCGCGGAATTACTCCCCAACGCGCTCATTAATTGCCTGCGGATTGTACGTGAT
>OHQG01000880.1_pt1 | contig 13965 bp, 10 predicted proteins | sample 1577871 | NCBI WGS metagenome assembly OHQG01 (sample SAMEA3879604, study PRJEB24766) | human gut metagenome | biome: human-associated habitat; feature: feces | place: USA | collected 1985/1987
AAGACGCCGAATTGCTCGCCGGACTGGGCGTCCGGATGAAAGACCGGGATTCCATCGTCCGCAGCTTCCGAATGCAGGCGGCACTGAATCCGCATCTTTCGAAGCCCGTCGGCCACATCGTCCTCGCCTTTTCGGCACAGGACGCCGCACGGCTCGACAACAGGCGGATGGTCGGAATCGCCGCGGAGTATCTCTCCGGCATGGGCATCCGAAACACGCAGTTCATCATCGCCCGCCACCGCGACCGGGAACATCCCCATCTGCATATCCTTTTCAACCGGGTGGACAACGACGGCCGTACCGTCTCCGACCGCAACGACCGCTACCGTTCGGAGCGACTCTGCAAGGAGCTGACCGTCCGGCATGGGCTCTACTTCGCATCGGGCAAAGAGAATGTCAAGGAGCACCGCCTGCGCGAACCGGACAAAACGAAATATGAAATTTTCCACGCGCTGCGCGACGCCGTACCCCGCTGCCGCGACTGGCCGGAGTTGACGGCAGCGCTGCGGCACGAAGGGATCGCTACCGAGTTCCGGATGCGCGGCGGCACATCCGACGTACAAGGCGTCGTCTTCGCCAGGAACGGCTACCCGTTCAACGGTTCGAAAATCGACCGGCAGTTCAGTTTCTCCAAAATCGACCATGCGCTGAGCCTGAACCGCCGACAAGCACTCTCCGCAAACGAACGCGGTTCTGTAAGCAATCCGGTCGCATCGTTCAGTCACCTGCTCGAAGATCTTCTGCAACCGGTCTACGATGCGGACGAAGAACGGCGCCTTCAGGAACGACTGCGCAAAAAGAGAAAACAACACCGACTTTAATCGACAATACCTATTATTTATGGACACGAACACGATTATCGAACTTTTCGAAGAACTGAGAAAACAACTCACCTCCCTCAGCCGCAGAATAGACGACCGCAACATATCCGCCCCAGCTCCAGTAACAACGGATGATAAAATCGCCCGACTGCTCGAAACGGCCCAATTCACCCGCACGAATGTCGAACGGGTACGCATGGAACTTGCAGACCGCATTACAACTATCGGAAAAGAGACTGAAAACCATACCGAGAAAATTATTGCGGCCGTCGCTCATCCTGCGCAACCCGCAGCCCAACGGCATATCCACGTCATCGACTTCAACACCTCGTGGGCACTACTCTATATGGCGATCTCTTTCATCGTGATTCTCTGCGGCGGCATCCATATTACTAAATTATACGACCGTATTGCCAACCTGCGTGATACGGAATTGAAATACCGTTACGTTCAAATGATGGGCGACATCGACGAGCAAAAATTGCGCAACCTGAACGCCCTCTTCTACGATTCCGAACGCCGCGCAGACCGTCGCTCGCTCCGGCAACAAGTTGAGCGTTACGAAACAGCCGTCCGGGAAGCAATCGAGAATCAACAACGTAGCGTTATCCGAAAGCAGGAAGCAGAAGATATCCGGCAAAAAGCAAAGCAGTTCCAAAAGGAATTAGACATTACAAAATAATCATACGCGCCTGTTATCTAATCAGAGTTAACAGGCGCGTATTACTTATCTTGCAAAATCATTATGCAACTCTTCTATACGACTCTTCCAACTTACCCATAGCTATCCCATTCAATTATTTTCGTTCCACTTCTTACACTGCTCCATAATCGTATTCAAAGCATCTTCCTGCCCTGCAGGCGGATAATCATACTTTTTCAACAACCGTTTGACAATACGCCGCATTCCGGCACGAGCACTCTCCTTCATATTCCAGTCGATCGTTTTGTTACGCCGGAGTGCATCCGTCAGCTCACGTGTAATAGCGATCAACTGATCGTTGGAATAGAAATCTTTTACAGCCTCAGGCTTGGTCAACGCATCATAAAAGGCAAGTTCTTCGCTGTTCAGATTAAGCGACTCGCCGGCCTTTTCGCCGAAAACGATCTCACGGGCTATTTTCAGTAATTCTTCGATAACCTCTTCGTTCGTCAGCATCCCTTTCAAATAGCGGCTCATGGCATCGGCCAGAATTTCCGAAAACTTCTCGGCTCGTACCGTATTCGTTCGCTGATATAGTTGTACCTGTTCTGCAATCAACCTACGCAATAATTCTACGGCGAAATTCCGTTCCTTCATCCGGGCAACCTCTTCAAGGAATTTCGGATCGAACAAAGAGAACTCCTCCTTAATATCGGAGAAAAGATTAATTACCCCTTCGCTCTTGATACTCTGCTTGAGCAATTCATTAATACGCCCGTTGATCTCACGGAACGAAATCTTACCCTTGCCCTCCACGCGCGTCAGTAATGTGCGCACCGCCTCAAAATAGGCAGCTTCGATACGCTGCTCGTAATTCAGCAAACTCTGACAAAGCGACAATGCCTGCCGCAGCAGCAGCGCCTCTTTGATATAGAGTTTTTTCGTTTCCATCCGCTCAGGGGACTGCATGAAATCGACACCTCCGCTGATGGCTTTCGCCCGCTCCAAATCAGACTTACCGAAGAAAGCACCATAATCGAATCCATACATCAGATCACGGCAAACGTCCAGTTTCTTCTGAAACTCCGGATAGGCGGTTTTAGCCACATCCGTATCACCATAATTTTTGCGGTCACGGTATGTATAATCGTTCATCGCCGTCTTCAACGCCGAAGCGATACCCACATAATCCACAACCAAACCGCCTTGTTTATCCCCGAACACACGATTCACACGAGCAATAGCCTGCATTAGATTGTGTCCGGACATCGGTTTATAGACATACATCGTCGAAAGCGAAGGTACGTCGAAACCCGTAAGCCACATATCAACTACGATGACGATTTTCAACGAGCTGTCGTTGTCTTTGAACCTCTTCTCCAACTCTTTCTTGTGGGAATCATTTCCGATAATCGCCCGCCAGTCTTCCGGATCTTTATTACCGGAAGTCATCACAACAGCCAGCTTGTCACTCCACACCGGACGCATTTCGAGAATCCGACGGTAAATCTTGATCGCTATTGGCCGCGAATAGGCTACTATCATCGCCTTACCCGTCTGCTCGTATTGCCGGAATTCCTCATAGTGTTTTACGATGTCCTCGCACAATGATGCCACCGTCGCGTCAGCTCCAAAGATCGAATCGAGCCGCCCCAATTCACGCTTGCTTTTCTCAATGACATACTCTTCCGCTTCCTCGGCCATCGCATCATACTCCGCATCAATACGTCGCAAGGTCTGCTCGTCGAGTTTCAGATTGATTACACGGCTCTCGTAAAATACCGGCCGTGTCGCACCGTCATCCACCGACTGCGTCATATCGTACACGTCGATGTAATCGCCGAATACTTCGCGTGTCGACCGATCTTTTTGCGCAATAGGCGTTCCGGTAAACCCGATATAGGTAGCATTCGGCAACGCATTACGCACCAGACGCGCCGCGCCGATTACAACTTTGGCCTGCATCACCCCGTCAGCATCCGTAACCATTCGGACCCTCTCCTCCAATCCATATTGACTGCGATGCGCCTCGTCGGCCATAACGACTATGTTTCGTCGTATCGAAAGCGGTTCTTCGCTCTCCTCGAATTTCTGCATCGTCGAGAAAAAGATACCGTTCGCTTCGCGTCCCGCCAATAATTCCCGAAGATGAGCCCGACTTTCGGCCTGCACGGGTGTCTGACGCAAAAAATCCCTGCAACAAGCGAACTGCCGGTACAACTGACCGTCCAAATCGTTACGGTCTGTCAGCACGACGATAGTCGGCGACGACATCGCCTGCTGCAACTGCTTGGCGAAAAAGACCATCGACAATGACTTTCCGCTGCCCTGCGTATGCCAAAACACGCCACCCCGACCATCTGTCTCAGCTGCTTTAACCGTCGAAAGCACAGCCTTGTGTACGGCATAAAACTGATGATAGGCACTTAATATCTTAATATCCTGTTTACCGTCTTTCGAATAACAAACAAAATTCCGCAACAATTCAACAAACCGCGTTTTTTCGAACATTCCCGCGAAAAGCACATCGAAATTCGCGCTATGGGTATCTTCATAACTCCCATCTACCGTTTTCCACTGCATAAAACGGTCTTCACCCGCCGTGATCGTCCCCGCCTTAGTCATCCCCTGATCGCTCATCACACAAAAAGCGTTATAAATAAAGAGAGACGGAATCTCCTGCATATAGTTACGCAATTGTGCATAAGCTTCCGACACGTCTGTATTCTCACGCGATGGCGATTTGAGTTCGACCACCACCAGCGGCAATCCATTGACAAATACGATCATATCCGCACGCCTTACCGAGTGCCCATCGACCGTCCATTGATTAGCGATTGTAAACCGATTATGTAATGGTGAATCATAATCGACAAGCCGGACATTTGCAGAGCATTGCTCGCGGCCATCGAAATAATTGACAGCTACGCCATTTTGCAAGTAATCCGTGAACAATTCATTCTTCTGTACCAACGTTCCACCCTCATAAGTTCGAATCTTCACCATGGCTTCGTCAATAGCGGCCTGTGGCAGACCACGATTGATCTGCGGCAACACAGCCTCCAGCGCCTCCACGTAAAGCGGTTCTGCATAGTCGCGTATCACATTGGGGCCGTACACATAATCGTAACCTAATTGCTCTCGAAACAACTCGAGAATGGCGTTTTCAAAATCATCTTCGGTGAAGTGCATATAATTGTTATTTTTTCACATACAAGTTAACAAGCTGTGATACCATATTACGCGCAGATTGCGTTGCGACATCAGAACTAATAGATTGTAAAGACAGGCTTCGTTTGATTTTACGTCTCAAATCACTAATGGTCGCTTCCTTATTGGCCCAATCTATATATTCGGTTTGCCGTGTAATAATTCGAAGAACATTCTGTTTTATAGCATCATCTGAAATATATTGTGATACGATATCATAAATAGCCTTATCAACTAACTCTTCTTTCACTACGGATTCAGCTATCTCAACTCTTTCCTTAGATTCTTCAGCTTTTATTGCATCAAAATCTATCTTTTCAAAAGATGAAGCGCTTCTGACATTAGATTTACACATACTATATTTGATATATGCCATCTGATGCTCCAACTCCGGAAATAAAGCCCCTTGGTTTATATTGTAGAAATTCAATTCTTCTAAAAGGCTTTCCTTGCTTCCGGCCGGTATGATTATCCTTTCGCTCGCAAACTGGCTATTTAAAGAACAACTGCTCTTCTCGATCCGACTGGCGCCGTAATCAGATTTATTGAGTTGAATATTAATGCTACCAGAAAGCAAAAAAGCTCCGCTCTGCCGAATCAAACGTTCATTGTTGAATGTCGATATAACAAAGTAAGCATTTTGCATCACCTTTGCCAGTTCCTCAAAATCCTCGGCTTGTTTTATTTGACTGCGTAGTCCTAATTTCTCGACCAATTGATGCAATACAATATCTCCGTTGAAATCCATTTCCGCAATTCGAGCCAACAGATCAATATCATCTGAATTATGCTTATGTCCATAAGCCCGTCTATAATAAACAGCCCCATCGACATCATATTCATTATCAAATGAATGATCGGAGTCGACATCAATAGTATCAGATTCTTTATAATTCTTGTCGTAGTTTTCTTTATCTTCACATTTCGCACACGCAAAATACAACGCGACTAAAGGGTTTAGCGTTACATCCAACATTCTGGTTGGCAGTCCATAATGTTGTAATTTTGTCAGTCGTTCAAATGCGCTTCGGCCACCAAATTCAAAAGGAGCACGAGCACAAGCTTCGGATATAATATCGGATTCAATCGTCAGGTTATTCTCTCTAAATAAACATGGGCGCACATCCCAATTTTTATTGGATTGGCCCCTGAAAAAGAATCGCTCATTGCTACCTTCATTGGCAGCTTGCAACTGAGAAATATATGCAACATCACTACTGTCCCGTAAAAGCGGGCAAGTCGGTCTTTGAAATAGTTGAAACATAGTCTATTAGAAGTAATTTTTCATGTGCGACGATTTGAATTTGTAATTTTGCAGCCCATAAAGGGACTGCTCTATGAACAAAGACAAATATGTATTCGCTCAATTGGTTGCATTTCTCGACAACAACAAGTTCCGTCACCTGGTTGACAAGTATGATGGGAACAGGTATGTCAAGAACTTCACCTGCTGGAATCAGCTCATGGCACTCATGTTCGGACAACTCTGTAACCGTGAGAGCCTGCGTGATGTTGTCGTTGCATTGGAGACTCACCAATCCAAATGTTATCACCTTGGAATGGGGCGTAATCCAATAGCGAAAACGACATTTGCCACAGCGAATCAGAATCGTGACTACAGGATCTTTGAAGACTTTGCCTTCTTCATGATGGAACAGGCTCGCAAGAAACGAGCAACCGACATCTTCAAGCTGAAGGGGAATGTTTATGCATTTGATTCAACAACGATTCCGCACTGCTTGTCAGTATTCTGGTGGGCAAAGTTCCGCAAGAAGAAAGGAGGCGTTAAGGCGCATGTCCTTTATGATCTGGAGTCCCAGGTTTCTGCTTTCTTCCATATTACGACTGCATCGGTACACGATTCAAAGGCAATGAAGGAGATTCCCTATGAATCAGGTTCTTACTACGTATTTGACCGTGGTTACAATGCATTCAAGGAACTCTACAAGATTTGTCTTAATGAATCATACTTCGTGGTTCGGGCGAAGAAGAACTTACAGTACAAGTGTACGAAATGGAAACGTAGATTGCCTAAGAATGTGCTTTCTGATTCCGTTATTGAACTCACGGATGTGAACACACAGAAGAAGTTTCCTGAGAGGCTGCGACTTGTGAGATTTCACGATGACGAGCAAGACAGAGACTTCGCATTTTTGACGAATGCATTCCATCTTACCGCTCTCGAAATTGCTAATCTCTACAAGAACCGATGGCAGATTGAGTTGTTCTTCAAGTGGCTCAAGCAGCACCTCAAGATTAAGAAATTCTGGGGCACTACAGAGAACGCTGTCAGAATACAAATTTGCTCTGCAATCATAACTTATTGCCTTGTCGCCATCGTCCAACACGACATGCGACTAAAGCGGTCAACTTATGAGGTCCTGCAGATTTTGAGCATCTCACTAACGGATAAGACTCCACTGAGAGATCTCTTCGAAAAGACTAATTTCAACGATGTCAAAGAACTCGATTATCCCCTCTTGGAGGGACTATTTGATTAATATTAACTTCGTCCCAATTTTAACGGGACACTAATGATGCTACATGAACAAATCCGGATACGGATTCTCCGGGATATATCGTGTTTTTCTTCAAATATCCCAGCTTTTTGACCTGTTGTTCGTCCTGCAAGGCCTGACCGAAATCAGCGAGCCGCTGCTGTGAGGCCATGTTGGCCTGATAGGCCGCAGAGGGATTATAAGTCGTAGTCGTATAAGACGAATAACCGCCGTAGCTGCTGTAACCGGTCGTCGTGGAGGTCGAATAACCTGCGCCGGCAGCAGCCATTCCTTCGCTGACACCCATCAAAACAGCGGCCCAGGTCTGCGACCGGTTCACTTTCTTCAGATAGCTATCGCAAGACCAGACCTGCAGATCGGTGGCGACATCGTGTTCGTCTACGGAATAGGCCGTCATATCGGTCTCCGGATTGAATTCGACCGGCGTCAACGAATTGTTGGAGATAATCACATCGACCCGATGCCACTTGCCGTAATCCCGGACGATGGCATCCGTCAACGCGATCGTCAATCCGTTTTTGAAATAGACTTCCCAGGGCACACCGTCCCGATAATCGACCGAACGCTCCGTTATGACCGGAGATTCCCATACCGGCATGTCGTCCGCAATGCGGAATTTAAGCGTGTTCCCGCTGCCGTCCGCCAGCAAATAATAATCATGAACCGGCAGCCCTGCACGATATTCCACCATTCGGCAGGAGCCGTCCTCGTTGTATGTCTTGTACGTTCCGGACAATTCGCCGCCGGCATACAACGCACGCGTTTTCAACGTTCCATTCTCGTCGTATTGCCGATATTCGCCTTCCAACAATCCTTCCGAATAATATGATTTTTCCGACATGCGACCATTCTTGAAATAGGAAACAACATCTCCGTCAAACACCGTCCGGCGATCATCAAGCGTATCGATTGTCTGAAAATGCCCTTCTCTCCGCAATTCTCCCGAAATATAAAAATCCTTGAACATTTTGAGCCCCGCCGAATCCGCAGGATAAAGCGCCAGCCGATAATAATCGGCAAAAACCGGATTTCGCACCGTCATCCCCGAACGGCTATAGTAGAGTGTATCTATCCGCTCTTGCGACAAGGCACCGTTGCCTACCACAAGCAACAATACGAACAATAAAACTCGGTTCATAAAATAACTGGGTTTCATAGGTTTCATCGCTTTTCCGATATCCGACACGCCGTTATCGTGTCAATTGTTCTTATTAATCAAGTTCACCACAACCTTCGTCATTACATCTTTCTCTTCTGTGCGACTCTCAGCAATCATGAGCGTCAGAGCGACCAGCGTATTGTTATCCAAAAGGCGCGAACCATCAGCACGGTAAAGAATCCGATTGTTTTCCAAAAACCAAAGGAACAGAAACGCTGCGATGCGTTTGTTGCCGTCACTGAACGAGTGGTTCTTGACCGTCAAGTAAAGCAGATTGGCTGCCTTTTCCTCGACACTCGGATAGAGATCACACCCGCCGAAGGTCTGGTAAATTGCCCCCATTGTGCTTTTGAACGATTCGTCTTTTTCGTGAGCGAACAATTCGCTGCCTCCGAATTTCTCACGCAACACCTGCAATGCCGCCATCGCATTTTCATACGTCGCATGAAACGGTTCCTCCGCCGTGGTTGCCGCAACCTCCAACTGCTGATAGTCATAACGATCGAGCGTGTCGAGGCCATAAGTATAGTCCGTAATCACGCGCAGTAGCCCGACCGCCTCGGATTTCGTAACCTCCTTCGCAGCCAAGACATGGGAGAGCAGGCGAACAGTCTTTTTCAACTCCTCCAACTGCTCGGCTTTCGCTTGGGTATTGACGGCATAGCCTTTTATTAGGTACTCTTTCAAAATTTTGTTCGCCCAGATACGGAATTGTGTTCCGCGCTGTGACTTGACACGATATCCGACAGAGATAATCACGTCCAGATTATAAACTGTAATCTTACGCCTAACAGAACGATTGCCCTCTTGCCGAACTATCAAGTATTCCTTGACAGTTGCCTCTCGCTCGAGCTCGCCCTCTTTAAAGATATTATTTATATGAAGGCTCACATTCTGTTTGGTCGAATTGAACAACTCTACCATCTGCGCCTGCGTCAGCCACACGCTGTCGTTCTCCATGCGGACGTCCAGACGGGTCTCACCGTCGGCTGTCTGATAAATGATAATCTCGCCCCTGTCCATGAAAGCAAAGATACGAATAAACCCGAAAAGTCGATAACCTTTAGCTCTCAACCGATTCGCCCGTCCTTTTCAAATAAAAACATCAGCGGCCGTGATATCCTTTATCCGGCTCTCCGGAGTACCACCATCCCTTACCCCGATCCATATAAACGATTTTTTCTTGCCCCGTGACAGCATCTTTTTCCACACTGTATTCGTATCGAATATCATGTTCGAAAAGAGTCAGTCGATCGAACGACTCCGGTATCTCCGATAAAATCAGGTTATCGGTACAGATCAATTCGGTCAGATACGGGCAAGCTGAAATATCGATATTCTCCAGCAAGTTGCCCGAGCAATCCAATTGTCCGAGCATTTCACAACCGAAAAGGCTTATCGAGCGCAATGCGTTTCGCGCACATCCCGCGATACGCAACGATTTACAGCCTGTCAAGTCGAGGCGTTGCAGATTGTTGTAGGAGCATTCGAGTTGCGAAAGCCGATCGGTTCCGGACAGATCCAATTCGGTCAGCCGATTTCCATAACAATATAACTCACTGAGTAGCGGCGCAAAATCAGACAGGTCCAAAGTTTCGAGCCGATTGTCGTAACAATAGAGCCGGCCGAGTTTTTCGCAGCCGGAGAGATCGAGCCGGGTCAGTTCATTCGCCCCACAGTTCACAAGCGTCAGCGAGGAGCATTTTGACAAATCCAGTACGGACAGTCGGTTGCCATAACAGAAAAGCATCCGAAGGCCTTCCCGTCCTGCCATGTCCAACTTTTCCAACCGGTTTTCGGCGCAGTTCAAGTCCGTCAAGGCCATACATGACGAAATGTCCAATGTCCCCAACCCGTTATAAGGAACATTCAGTTCCGTCAGGTAAGGACAGGACGACAGACCGAGTTCCGTGAGACTATTGTAACCGCAGAGCAGCCGCCGGAGAGAATAACAGCCGGAAACGTCCAGACCGGAAATTCCGCAGTTCGTACAGTCCAGTTCCTCCAACAGCGGACAACCGGAAACATCAATCTCCGTCAGCGAATTTTTCGCGCAGCGAAGCGACACCAACGCCGTACACCCCGACAAGTCGATTTTTCCGTGCAGGTTGTTTTCGCCGAGAATCAGCGAGAGTTTCCCGTCTTCGTATTTGACAGAAGATCCCCATTCGGACAAAGGTTTGTCCGTGCACCAGTTTTCCTGGAAGCGCCAATTGTCACCGCCGGTATCCTGATAAAGTTTTTCGAGGAAACGGCGCACCTCTTCTTCACCGCACGGCTCCATATCCGAAGCATGCTGCACAAAAGACAATCTCTGTTCCGCCCGCCCCGAGCGGATGATTATTTCAGCGCTTCGTTTTTCTGTGGTAATATTCGGCAATACGGTTACCTTTACCGTCCCATTACCGTCGTCTCCCTCCGCCGGTTCGATCCGGTACCATTCCGCATGGACCGGATCGGCCGGCACAACACTCCATGCTTTCGTCGCAGAGAATCGCAGCTCCCACAAACCGCCCATTGCCGGAAATTCCTTAACGGACGGCGTACCGGGCGCAAGGGTTATGGCATCCGGTTCCGATGGCAACGGAGCATGTTCTCCTTCCGGACTGCATGCCGTCACCATGAAAACGAAAAGGAGGAGTATCGGGCACTTATTCATGGCAATTCAATGCTATTCGACCGCTACTCCTGCTCCTGTTGCGGGACGTAATGCTCCGCAACGAAAGCAAACAGCGCCGCAACCCCGCCTCCTTTGCCGAGCCAACGTCGCTGACGAATTTGCTCCAACATGGCAGGATCATCCTCAAAATAACGTTCTACCAGCGCAATCATTTTCTTGTTCGAATTCTGAAAGAAAAGATACTGGCCGAGGAATACGGGGCTCTTTTCGTCCGATTTCCAAAAATAGGCACTCGGTTCGGTTACATTCAATTTGGGGTTTACAATCCCGACCAGCCCTTTATTAGACATTTTGTAAGTCTGATAACGGGTAAAGAAGGCGACATGCCTGCCCGAAGATTCCGGTACCAGCCATCGGGCTGCCGGAATCTTCTTTTTCCCTTTTTCCTTGATGAACGGGACGCAATAAAGTTCGTTTTTGGCTTCGGGATTCTTTTCCGGCCAAAGTTCAAGATAAGCGATTTCCACGGCCGCCAACGTCCTGGCTTGATTCTTTCCATCGGAAAGCACCCGGACAGACACTTCGGCATCGATCCATCCGGGAATCGTAATGCTGGTACATTCCAGCGTACGGCCGTCCAGAAAATGAACGGTTCCGGGACATTTCTTATCTGCGGCATTCGCGGAAACAGCTGCCAGTAAAAGCGCCCAAACCGCCAGTAGTTTTTTCATGTTTTCAGCATATTTGAATATCGATCATCATTCATTGGGCCGGCTTGCCAGATACGCATCGTACATATCGAGTATCCATGCGTCGTTCTCTTCGGCCTCTTTTTTACGTATTTTGCCTTCGGCACCTTTAAACCATTTCTTATAAAATGCCTTCAGCCCGGGATGCAGTTTGTCCATCAACATCGTACCGACATACATATACGGATAGACGATTCGGCCGGGATCATTGTGGAAACGTATGCCGTATATGGTTGTCAGCACCCTGCGGTCTCTGTTACCTACTCGTTCCGTCGTCCACGTCTTCCACCAATAGGTCGTTGCATTCGCTCCGGCCTTGTTCACACAAACCAGTCTGTGATAAGTGCGGTAACGATTCGTGAGTCCTGGAGCAGCAATATCGAGGGCCTCCCAGCGAATGCCGTCCGGATTTTCCTCCGTCGTCTCTGTATATTCGACACTCTCTACGTCATCGGCCGTATATTTGACGGGCTCTTTGTCATCGGGCGTCTTGGTGATTTTGAACGAATAGTTCTCCTGTTTCAGCAGAGCGCCCTCCGCATGCCATCCCCGATGGAGATAGCCTTCTACTTTTTCCCCGGACTTGAGAGTTACGACTACGTGCCGGAATTCCTGATCTTCCGGATCTTTGGCGTCAGCCTGGGAAATGCTGCCGAACATGGCCAACACAGTTGCAGTACAAAGTAAAAACCGTTTCATAATGTTTAAATTTATAAGTTGAATCAATATTTCGTCGGATCGTAATCGCGCAGCAACTGTATGGTTTTGCTGCGGATGGCGCTCGACAACCGTATACGTTCGGCAAGTTCGGGATCATCGCCGACATAACGGGCGATGCGTTCCCGGAAGACGTCTTTTGTATTCCGATTTGCGGCACCAACGGTCAGGAACTCCTTCTCGCCTGTTTTTTTCAGGTAGTAGGCCGTGCGCGACTGGCTGAAAGTTCCCTGCCTCTGCCAGACCTGAATACCTCCGTTCGAATCGATGCCATACCCTTTTTCCGAATAGATGCATACGCAAATGTGCGGTGTTTCGAGATAGACCCACATCCACCCCGGACTCTCCGCCGGAATGAACTTGCGGATATGTTCCGGAGACTGTGCATGCCAGCAGACTACGGAGTCGATTTCTCCGGATTGGAAAATTTCTTTGGCTTTCGTCTTCCGGAAAGCATCGCGGAGGATGGTCAATTTCCCGAATCTTTTCGGTAACTGCAGCCGGTCGTCCCCGACACATTCGATGACGGAGCCGTTTTTCAGATAAATGCGGCCCTCGACAAGCGATGCTCCCCGTACGGATGCTACTGCAGCAAGCAGGATCGGCAACAGCAGAAACTGTTTCATGACAATCAAATTACCGTTTTTCTTCCTCTTGCTCTTCTTCGACAATAATGTCCAGCGTACGCCGCACTATGGCCGCAGCCATCGGTTCCAAATCTCTGTCGATGTAAATCGTGCGCTCAAAAAAAAGATGCAGGGGCCAACCTGTATCCAAATGGATCTCTTCTGAAGAAAACTGCTCCATCCGTGAACGGATGCCGCTCATTCCCGAGGCGATGGAGTCTCTCATAGCCTGCGTCATCGCCTTTTCTCCGCCGAACGCCGTCACGAACTGTCCGAGTGTCGCGGACAACATTTTGCTGCCGTCCGCTTCCGTATAAGTATTGCATACGGCACTGTATGAATCTGTCTGTCTGCCGTCAATCCAGAACGAAGTCTTTCCCCGCACAGAATCCCGGCCACCCAACAGCGGAGCGAACGTCTCGTCGAATTCGTATACCTGCGTCGAATCGAGCCGTGCCCCATGGAAAAAGAACATGCGCCCCAAATCGTCGTTCACGGCATTGATCACGACCGATGGATCGGAAAGGGTACGGGCCATATATTTGCGGAAATTCTTTTTCGGGAAATTCTTCCGTTCCGCCGAAGGTATCGTCTCCCACATAACCCTCACGGCGGGTTCGACAGACGCCTCGGCCTGTGCGACCAGCGTTTCGAGGTTCGCGATACCAAGCAACGAACCGGTTTCATCCGTCTCGAACTCAACGACACAAGGCCCCGTGGCCGACACGATCGCATCGTGCACCAGCTGGTCCTCCTTATCGGTGGTCATGTAATCGCCGTATGTCAGACGGATCTTGTAACGGTCCTTGGTCTGAGAAAGGATTTCGAATACACGCCGTTCGCTTTGTCGGTATACGAGCGTCGTATCGCCTTGATCATCTATCTTGAACTTCTCCTCCCG
>OHQG01000894.1_pt1 | contig 13825 bp, 14 predicted proteins | sample 1577871 | NCBI WGS metagenome assembly OHQG01 (sample SAMEA3879604, study PRJEB24766) | human gut metagenome | biome: human-associated habitat; feature: feces | place: USA | collected 1985/1987
GCTGAAGATCAGCGCCATCCCCAGCAGCAGCCCCAGCATGGTGGCCAGGCCGCTGAGCTTGTGCTGCCACAGCTGCTCCGACTCCGGCAGCAGTTCCGTGAACACCACATACAGCATGGCTCCGGCGGCAAAACTCAGGGACACGCTCAGCAGCACCGGGTTCATGGTTCCGATGGAGTAGCCCAGAATGGCCCCCAGAATGGTGGGCAGGCCGCTGAGGGCCGCTACCCCTACCGCCGCGGAGGGACGGGAGCCGCTGGTCAGCAGGGGGGCCGCGATGGACATGCCCTCCGGCAGGTTGTGCAGCCCGATAATCAGCGCCGCCAGCACACCGCCGCTGCCCGCCGTTCCCCCGGCGAAGGTGGCCCCGATGGCCATCCCCACGGGCATGTTATGCAGCGCCACCGCCGCCGCCAGGACCAGCCCTGCCGTGTGCAGCGTGTGGTGTCCGCAGGCGCACATCTCCTCCCCGGAGCCGGTGAGCGCCGCCCCGGAATGGCTATGGCCGCCATCAGGCTCATGCTCGTGTTCATGCTGTTGTACATGTGCTGCTATTTCAGAAGAAGAGTAAAATTTTTGAAGGAAGACCCGGAGGTACTCCGGGTCTTTACCTCCAATAAGTGATGGTGATTGTAGCGTTGAGAAAGAAGTTAAAAGTGTAGGAGAATAGGGTGGAAAATTTACTAGAAATAAAAGATTTAAGCGTTGATATTGATGGCACATCTATTTTAGATTTAAAAGGTAGAACGATTGCAATTGACAAAGGCGATGTTATTGGAATTATAGGTGAAAATGGTGCGGGAAAATCAACCTTAATTAATTGCATTATTGATAAAATTCAATATTCTGGCTGTATAAAGAAAAACTTTTCAGTAGATGAACTTGGAATACAATTTCAAATTAATTCCTATAATAAGTTAATGAAAGTATATGAATTAATACAAATTGTGACAAAAAAAATAAAGTTTGATGAAAGATTTGAAAAGGAACTTAGTCAATTTGAAATAAAGCAACTATTAAAAAAGAAAATAGGCAAATTATCAGTAGGAGAGTTACAGAGATTAACTTTGTTTTTAGTTCTATATTTGGAACCTAATGTGTTGATGTTTGATGAACTGACAACAGGTTTGGACTATCAGAAAAGAACAGAATTATTAGAGTTAGTAAAAGAGTATAGTAAAAACAAAACAGTTCTTACTATTACACATTATTTTGAAGAAATATCAAATTGGGCAAATAAGTTACTTATATTGCATAAAGGACATTTAGTGTTTTTTGGAACTTTTGATGAATTAAAAGATTTATATGAACATTTTTCTATCATAAAAGTGACAAGCGAAATAAAAGGTGATCTAAAAGAAGTGTGTAGTAAAAACACTTTGCAAATAGATTTAGGCGAAAAACATGTAGGAATAGTCGCATATAATGAAAAGCAACAGAATCTATTGGTTGAAAAGTTGTCTAAAAAAGGTGTTAGATTTCAAATCGAGCCACAGGGGATTTATTCACTGTATACACTTGCAATAAAATCACCGAAGAAAGAATAACCCTAAATTGGTAACAAAAGAAACAAAAAATCATATGGTGAACCTAATGTACAATATTTATAACTAGATACGAGGATGGTTAATCACCAAGAAATAATATAACATAATATACTCAGTTTGTAAAGCATTTTCGTTATGTTTTGCGTCAGAGTAAAGTGAAAGGAATAGATATAAATATGAAGAATTATCTTTTTATTGATTTGAAGATTATGTTCCGAATCCCATTATCTGTTTTCTTCTCTGTTGTTTATCCTATTCTAATGATGTTTATTATCATTTTGTCATATGGAAATATAAGTATTGGAGATGGATATTATCTTATTGACAAATATTTTATGATTGCAATTGGAATGGGAATTTTACCATTAACGTTAATCTCTTTTCCAATGTGGTTGGCGAATTCGTTTGAGAATAACAGCATAGAAAGACTGAATTTTTTTGGAGTTAAAACATCAAAAATCTTTATAGGAGATGTATTGTCGCATCTGGTTTTAGCGTGCATTACTACAACAATTAACATTTTATTTGCATATGTAGTTTTTGGGTTAAGATTTCCTAGAATAGATTATTTGTTAGCATTTTTATTACAATATGCAATTGCGGTTATTGTAGCAATGATTATAGGAGGCGTCTTTGCACTAATGTTTAAGAATACACAAATATTAATGCCGTTTGGCTTGGTAGTTATGTTTGTATTATATATGTTTTGTGGGGTGTTTATTTCATTTGAAGAAATGCCTAGTTTTTTCCAAAAGGTTGCGGATATATTGCCTATTAAATATGCAATGAATGATTTTTTTGACATATGGATTGGGAAAATATATTGGAATAAAAGTTTTTTAATCTTATCTGCTATTTACTTTATAGTAGGATGTACTTTGATATTTATAATAATTGTAAGAGGAAGAGATAAAAGTAGAAAGGAAAAGTAGATATGGACAAAAAGCAGATGATTAGAATTTTATTAGAGATTTTAGGAGGAATTGTTTTTTCGATAATATTATGTGGAGTACTTATTTTTATAGGCTATTACCATGCTAATAGTAATCAATTAACAGAGTATACTGTTGAAGTGTTAAGTTTTCCTATATATAAGATTGTATTTCGAAATGGAGAGTTGATTGGAACTGCGTTGAATCAAAATATGTCTATTATAGGCATACTATGCTCTATCATTACAATATTAGTTGTAGAAGTCAAATGTTATATAACAGGAAAAAAGAAACAAGAAGAAAAAAGAAAGAACAATAATTTTAAAGGTGAATAAATGGAAAATAATTTTAAAATTAAAGGATTATTAAATCAACACTTAAAAATACAGTTAGAACAAGAAAACATACATAATGGTAAAAACGCAAATGTATATGCTCAAATATTGAATGGTAACAAAGAATCAAATGCAATGAATTATTTGCTGAATTTGGGTTACATGCGTTTAAATGATGCTAAGAGTATTGGTATGTTTAATGAATTAAATTTAGCAGCCAATATTAATAGAGAGAAAGTTTATGAAGATATAGAAGATGAAGATACTATTTATTTGAAAGATAATTACATTAAAATCAAAAGAAATATAGTTGATTGTATGGAAAAAAGACATAGTGGAAGAGGATTTTCTGGCTATATAATGGATTTGAAAGAGTTTTCCACAATATGTAAATATAGTTTTGGAATGTCTAAAAGACAAATGAACTATGGAGGGGTGGTTGCACCTGCAAGATACTATGCCTCTGGGGGAGGGCTATATCCTATAAATGTGTATTTTTATATTAATAATGTGGCAAGCATACCTAAAGGACTATTTAGATATCAAGTAGGTTCACATTCTTTATATCCTGTTAGAGATAGCTTCGATGCACATAAATTTTTGCAGTATGGCAATTTTGATTTTGATAATTTTTCATTTCTTGTTCTATACGAATATGATTTTAATAAAAATTATCTTAAGTATGGGGAACTATCTTTATTAACTACACTAGTTGAAATAGGAATCATTTCGCACCAATTTGAACTGGTTGCAACATCTATGAACTTTACAGTATGCCAAATTGCTGGTTTTGATAAGCGGTATGCTGAAAAAAATTTAAATTTAGATGGTATTAATAGCCACATTTTGTTTACAAATATATGTGGAAAAGAATGATAAAATTTTTGAAGGAGAAATATTATGAGTGCGAAAACAGTTTTTGTTAAACCAAAGGATTTAACTTTCATTGAAAATATGAATGAGTTAATTTTGCGAAAAGGGTTTTTACATATTAATGAAATTATTATAGATAAACATGGAAGTTCTAATGAATTTATAAAAACAATGAAACAATTTTGGAAAGAAGGAAAGATAGAATTAGATGAACATGAAGAGGTATATAATGACTTTCTTAAATTGTTAAAATTTGGATTTATAGCAATTAATTCTAATAAATCCTTTATAATATTAACTAATAAAAGTTATATTAATCAAATTCAACAGCTTACAAAAGAAAGTATATGTGTAAAAGATATTGAAACAATTGTTTCAGTAGATGAACAGAAAATAATTAGAGAAGATAAAAATGTAGAAAAAATTGACGAAATCAAAGAGAAATTTAAAAAGAATACGGAAGGATACGATCATATTTATGTAGTTGAAGATTTTTGCAATTTAACTACTTTGCGGTCAATAAATAGATTAACTCATATGATTGAAATTGAAAGTACTATTAGTTTTATTGATAATGATAATATTTATTTGACTGCTATTAAACCGAACTATACAGGATGCTTCGAATGTTTAGAAAATCATATTTTGTCAAAGTTTCCAGGTGTAATCTCTGACTATGAAGAAAAGTATGTGAGTGAGCAAAAATGTAGTTGCGGAGGGAATTTATTGATAATATTAGGGTGGATTTTTAAAGATATAGAGAATATAGAAAAATATGGAATGAGTTCCCTGACGGGAAACGTAATTCATATGTACACACCTAATTTTGAATATTCTTATAATGCAAACATGAAGAGTTCTGCATGTGTAGTGTGTGCAGGTATAAATCACGTCAAATTTGAAGAACAAAATATTCGTTCTGTGAATGTGATTAAGGAGGCGTTCAAAGATGATTAACATAGAGAATACGCTGCAGTACAATCAGATGAGACGAAATAAGTTAGGTAGTAAAATTTCTTCCATATGGAGCGAGGATAGTATTTTTATTGGAGCAAGGTCTTACCCTGTATTAGATTTTACTTATTTAACCTCTAATTTTTCTGATTTTGAAAAAAATGTGTTTAAACAAAATCAAAAAATGATATATCATTTGAGTGGGTATGGAGTAAAATTTAATGAAGCCTTTGCAAGTTATCTAGGAGAAAGTGTTGAACGATATACTTTCGCTTCTTTTTATAATTTGGTTAAGGAACTTGTAATAACTGCCTCTTATCAGGAAATGTGTGAAAAATTTAGCACAAATAATGTATGCGAACTTTCATTGTTGAATTCATACTTTAGTAAAGATGATATAAATCATTATGTAACTAAAGAAGATAGGTTACAGTGGATTGGCATGAATTCGCTAATAAATTTTGGAGAGAAAGTATATGTTCCATTACAGTTTGTTGTTTCAAATAATGGTGAAATATATTCTAAAGAGAAACCTTTTATGACTTCTGCAGTATCAACAGGAACAGCATGTCATGAAAACATTCAAAAAGCGTTTGAAAATGCAGTTATTGAATACCTACAAATTGATTCTTTTAATTTATGGTGGTATGGAGGAATTAAAGGAAGAGATATAAAGATTGATATGAAAGAATTTTTGAGTAGAAATTTTAAATGTCAGGATAATATACAGAGATTCCTAAAAAATTTTATTGTGAATTTTACTGATATTTCATATGATAAAGATATTGATGTTATAGTTTGTGAAATATTTGCAAGAAACGATAACCTTCCTAAATATACTGTTGGTGTGCAGGGTGGAATAGGGAGAGAGAAAGTTTTGTATCGGGGTCTAATGGAAGCATTAGCAGTTTTAGAATATAACATGAATCTTCCTTGGATGGATCAGGAAAAATACAGAAAGATTACCAGAAAGAGTACAGGCATCAATAATTTGGACGATAACGTTATATTATATGCCAAATATCATACAAAAAAACATATAATGTATTGGAAAATATTCGGAGAGTGAGCAGATATGCAGGATATTTAGTTATTACAACACCAGAATTTGAAAATATGAACTTAGAAGTTGTAAGGGTTAGTATTCCTGAACTATTACCATTGTGTCTGCCGTCGTATCCGCCATACTATCATAAGCGATATGAAACGATAGGAGGGATTAGAAATAATGTTCCCCATCCTTTGGCATAATGCATATATTGTTTTAACAATTTTTCCGGGAATTATATTATTTTTGATAAATAGAATTCCTTATATAAAGAAAAAAAAGGAAATGGATAAATATGCTGTATGTTTATTTTTAGTGGTAATGATAAATTTATTTGCAGAAAATCCGAGTTTGTTACAAAAAATATTAATACTGATGATTTGTACAGCCGTTTTTTTTGTGATTGAGTATCTGTTGGAAAATAAGAAAAATATAACGTGGAACAAAATATGTTATGTTTTAATTGAACTTAAGAAACCGTTTTATATATTACTATTATATCCAGTATGTGAAGAAATTATATACCGACATTTGCTTTATTGTATTATTAAGCAGATATACTGTAATTTGAAAACCATAAAATTATGAGTGATTATTGCTCTCCATAGGTTATCAATAAAATCCTCCAAAAGCCTTGAAAATAAAGGATTTATCGCAATGTGTTCGCCTTATCCTTTTATATGATTTCACACAAGTTTACTCTTTCCCTGCCTACTTATAAGGGCAAAATCAAGGGCAAGAAAATCTCATAACAAGATATAACAGAGTGTGGCAATCGGAGAACTGTGACATATGTGCGAATATATTATAACGGAGGATTTTTTAATGGACAAGTATATTTATGATGAAAGCAATGGTCTTTGGTATGAATTGCAGGGGGATTATTATATTCCTTGCCTTATTTTACCAACCGAAAAAGAACACAAGCCTATCGGCTTATGGGGGCAGCGACACAAACGCTATTTACAGGAACATAAACGGGCAGTTTACATCACGCTTCTCACAAGCGGAAAATTGAACTGTTACCTTACTGATATTGACGAACAGGCAACGGAAATGATATTTCGATTGGTCGAGCAAATGGCTGACAAGGAGGGCGTGACCGAACAACTTAAAGTAGAAAAACCGATGTTGTGGGTTGGTCGAATGAATGAGATACAGGCAAGAGCACGAGAAATTGTATATGCCGATATTATCTATAAGTAAAAAATGTAATATATAGAATATTAAAATTGTAGCAGTCAAAAATTAAAACTTTGCCTGCCACAATTATGATTCGATGTGTTCTCTTTCATAATGACTTTGGTAATTCATTATGCTATAATAAATTTAATTTACGGTATCGCACTGCATCTACTAATTTGGAGTTCGATTAGAACAGGAAAAGATTATATTGATTGCTCTCTATGCGAGATAAAAACCGATTATACAGGAGGAAATTGAATGAGCAATATTATTCAAATCAATAATCTTAATAAAAGTTTTGGAAGTGTAAACGCTGTTCAGAATTTGAGTTTTCGTGTAAAAAAAGGAGAGTTGTTTGCCTTTCTTGGTATCAATGGGGCAGGAAAATCAACTACAATCAATATTATGTGTGGACAACTATCGAAAGACAGTGGAAGCGTTTTTATTGATAAACACGATTTAGATAAGGATATGGACTATATTAAGCGTGAACTGGGTGTAGTTTTTCAATCATCTGTCTTGGATTCTGCCCTTTCTGTTTATGATAATTTGGAAAGTCGTGCCGCTTTATATGGCATTACTGGAATGGAGTTTAAGAAACGACTTGAGGAATTGGCGAAAATATTAGATTTTGAAAACTTATTGAAACGCACCGTTGGTAAATTATCAGGAGGACAACGCCGAAGAATTGATATTGCAAGGGCTTTGTTTCATAAGCCTAAAATCCTTATTCTTGATGAGCCGACAACAGGGCTTGATCCGCAGACACGCCGACTTATTTGGAATGTTATATCAAGTTTTCGCAAAGATGAAAATATGACTGTATTTTTAACTACGCACTATATGGAAGAAGCTGCGGAAGCTGATTATGTTGTAATCATTGATGATGGGAAAATATCCGCAGAGGGTACTCCGCTTGAATTAAAAAATATTTATACTGGGGATTACATCACAATTTATGATGTAGATGAAAAGGATATTAAAGCACTTGATGTGGAATATGAGCAAATCCGAAACGGTTATCGCCTTTCTGTACCGAATACAAAGGCTGCAACTGAATTGATTATTCGTAATCCGCAGTTGTTTAATGATTACGAAATAACAAAAGGAAAAATGGACGATGTTTTTCTTGCTGTTACGGGCAAAACATTGGTGGGAGGTGCAGAAAAATGAGTATGGCTTTCATTCTTATCAAAAGAAATATCAAATTGTTTTTCAAAGATAAGGGAATGTTCTTTACCTCTTTGATAACGCCTGCTATATTGCTTGTACTTTATGTGACTTTTCTTGGGAATGTGTATCGGGATAGTTTTACATCTAATTTACCTAATTCATTAAAACTATCAGAAAGCATAATAGAGGGACTGGTAGGCGGTCAACTTATCTCATCTATTCTTGCTGTTTCGTGTGTAACGGTTGCTTTTTGTTCTAATTTTTTAATGGTGCAAGATAAAGCAAATGGTACGATAAGAGATTTAAGAATATCTCCTGTAAAGTCAGCTACACTTTCGTTGAGTTATTATGTTGCAACCTTGCTTTCAACACTTATTATTTGCTTTGCTGCAACGGGTATCTGTCTTACTTATGTGGCTATTGTCGGTTGGAATATGTTACTCGCAGATATATTCTTTTTGTTTCTTGATATTTTACTACTTGTTTTGTTTGGAACAGCATTATCTTCGATTATTAATTTTTTCTTATCAACACAAGGACAAATTTCAGCGGTAGGCACAATCATCAGTGCGGGATATGGTTTCATTTGTGGTGCATATATGCCTATTTCTTCATTTGGAAAAGGGCTGCAAAAAATAATCTCATTTTTGCCGGGTACTTATGGTACATCACTTATCCGAAATCATACAATGCAAGGGGCGCTTGCCGAAATGCAAAATCAAGGTATTCCAACAGAGGTTATTGAAAAACTAAAAGATTCCCTTGATTGCAATCTTTATTTTTTCGGAAGTCAAGTAAATATTGGAACGATGTATATGATACTTGGCATCACTATTTTGGTATTGATTGGAATTTATATTTTGTTAAACAAATCAAAAAAATATAACTGTTAATTTTGTAGCTGCAAATGATTATGTATGTCGCCGCTATGGGTAACTCCATAACGGCGGTTTTTCAATGTCTATCGGCTATCTCTGTCAATGGATTTTTTATGCTGTCTTTGCGGCGGTTTCTGCTTGTTGCGTTCCTGTATCTCACGCAGATGTTTTAACACGCTCTGCTTTTCGGGCGGTCTGTGCTGTTCTTTGGCGGTGGCTGTCGGTTTCCTGCTGACTTGATATTCCCACTCGGCAAGGCCACGGTTGTACTGTTCTACAACGCTTTCCATTTCTCGGAAAGTCCTCATAAAAACTTGTACATCGGGATAACCGTCCGCTTTGAGTGTATCGGGGATTTTATCCAACCTGTCGGCAATTTCCACTTCGGTTTCTTTGATTTTTACCTCCAACGCTTTTCGTTCTTTACCTTTGAAAAGCCCCTTTGTATCGGCAAGCTGCTGTTTCAACTGCGGCAGAACTTTATCCTGCAAGTTTTTGATTTTTACCGCCTTATCCTGTACTTTTATCATTAGATTTCTCATATGGCGGAACTCTGCCATATCAATATCAAGCGTAGGCTTAGGCGGCATATCTTTTTCCCGAATAAGGTTTTGCAGGAAGTCCTTTGCCTTGCTGACGATACTGCGGAACAGATTAGGTAGCCAGCCTTTGCTTTTGATAGATTGGCTTGCTTTTTCGTGTATCTCGGTCTGCTTGACTTCTAAAATCTGTGTTTCGGAAATACCCGATAACAACGCCATATCCGCTGTCCTGTTCCATTCCTGCCTTGCGGTGTTATCCGCTTCAATCTCGGCGGCTTTGGGATTGTTCTTACCGATTTTCTTTGTAGGGAGATAAACGCTGTTCTTATCAAAGACCTTTAACTGCTGTTCGGGATCGGAGATATGCCGATTGATAAGGTCGGTGTAAATCTCTTTTACCTCCCGAAGAAAAGGCTCGCTTTTGAATTTATCATCTTTCACGGTAAAGAGGTGGCTTTCATAAATTTCTCCCTTTTTTATGACGGTGCAGCCTTTTCGTATCTGCCCGTCCTCCCCTGTGATTTCTTTCTTGGTGCGTACCCTTTTGCCTGTTTCATCATAGAACACGCTGCGTGTGGCTATCTTGATGTCAGGTTCAGGAAGCAGTTTCCTTTCGCTGAAGATAAGGTGGATATGATAGTTTGTCTTGCGTTTGTTGTGGTGGAGGGCTGACACGCACTCCACACCATACCGCCTGTGGAACTCCTCCGTAAAATCTTCAAGGACTTCCTGCGGCTCATATCTTATATATACTTCAGGCAGGGCGATAATTAATTCCCTTGCTTCAATACATTTGCCCTCTGTACCGCTTCGCTTAAATTCCTGCTGGCTTTCCCTTGCAAGGTTACTCCAAAATTCATTGTCGGCGGTGCGGTAGGTGGCATAGAGATTTTCCTGTCTTGCGTGGCTTGTGATATAGGATATTCTTCCCTTGACATTGTGTAGCTTCGACATCTGTATAAATGAATGTCTTGCCATATACTCCTTCCTCCCGTGACGGGCATACTCTTTTTGCAACCGAGAAATCGGTTGCCGCTGTTTCGGCGGCGTAAGCAGACGGACAGCGAAGAAAACAGCGGGCTGTTTTCTTCTGTATCATAGCGGCGGTGCATTGTCCGAAGCTGTGATACAGTGCCCCCTGCAAGGGCGAAATACCCAGAGTACAAATCGAAGATTTGTGCGATGGGTGTATTTCGCTCTCAAACGCCGAGGGCTTAGAGAATGGTTATTCTACTTTGCGGACATCGTTTTCATTCAGCAGGTTTCTTCCCTGATTGACGCTCATAAATCGCTCTAAAGTATCCCTGCGGATAATCGCTTTTCTGCCGACCTTGAGGACGGGAAGTTTGCCCCAGTCTACCAACTTACGCATTGTATTTCTTCCGATACCCGTACATTCTGCGGCTTCTTCTATGGTTAAACCCATTTTGATGTTGCTCATTTTATCGACCTCCTTTCAAAATACGCATTTTGCAACTATGTATCTGTAATTATACTTATTTTGCTATCTCTTGTCAACTCGTTTTGCAACTTATTAAGAAATATTTTTGCCTATTATTAAATTCATGGTTGCAAAATAGGTTTTGTTATGCTATACTATCAGCAATAGGAGGTGAAAACCTTGAAAAAAGAAATTACATTCACCGCAAAACAGGTCGGTGAACGAGTGAAAGAACGCCGAACAGAATTAAACTTAACAATGCCCGAACTTGGTAAGCGTGTCGGGGTAAACAAATCTACCATTCAGAGATATGAAGCGGACGGAGTAGACCCGAAGCGTACAATGATTATCAACGGGCTGGCAGAAGCACTCCTGACCACTCCCGAATGGCTGACAGGACTTTCCGAAGATAAGGAATATGACAGCCGCACTTTATGTGCAAGGGATATGGAGGAACATATCAAAAATTATCTTGATACGGTTTCTTCTGTGGTAAAGGGAGAACCGCACCAACAACTGCTTACCACATTCCTCGGAAAGATGATTGACCTCTATACGGTTATGACTTATCACTTTGCAGACGCAATGGCTGAGGTTGACCGTGTAGCGAAGGACGAGGGCTTAAAGCAGTCCTTACGCCGCTATGCGATTGAGTCAGGGACGATTATGGAAAGAGTTTACCGTAAAGAAATGGAACTTCCTATCGAGGATATGAAGCAGTTTATAGATGGGATTTTACATATCTACGATGAGGGACGCACCGCTGTAAAGATGGGCGACCTGTTCGGGATAGTGACAGCAGCCGAGGAAAGGGTTGCTGAAAAAGAAAAATTCCGTGGCACTTTGACAAGTGAAAATGCCGATTGACATTCATCGGCATAAATGACACTATTACTTTACGCACACCATATGTCACAGTCCCGATTGCCACGGATAGAAAGGAGAAATTTATCTATGGCAAAAGGTTCTGTAAGAAAAAAAGGTAAAAAGTGGTACGCACGCTTCTATATCGAAGATGAAAGCGGCAGAAAAGTACAGAAAGAGTTTGTGGGAACAGAAAGCAAGTCTGAAACAGAAGCCCTGCTCAGAAAAGCAATCGCTGACTATGAGGAAAAGAAATTCGTTGCGAAGTCTGAAAACATCACAGTTGGTATGCTGCTCGATCTGTGGGTGGAGGAAGAACTGAAACCCGGCAATCTCAGCAATGGTACGGTAATGTCCTATCAGGGAACGGTCAACCGTATCAAACAGCACCCGATAGGAAACCGAAAGCTGAAAACCGTAACCGCCGACCATTTACAGGCGTATATAGATTTTCTCAGCTTTGGCGGTACAAATCCTGACGGTACAACCGCAAAGGCACTCAGCAAAGGGTATCTCCGATTGTTTTCGGCTGTTTTGCAAGGGGCGTTCCGTTTTGCGGTATTCCCGAAAAGGCTGATAACCTTTAACCCGATGCAGTATGTGGTATGGCGAGGAAAGAAAGAAGAATACGAACTGTTCTCGGACGAGGACGGAGAAACTGCTTCCACACCAACGCTCAGCTACGAACAGTATCAGAGATTAGAGGACTTCCTGAAAAAGAAAAACAATCCTGCACTTCTTCCTATACAGATAGCCTATTATACAGGCTTGCGTATTGGAGAGGTCTGTGGTCTGACTTGGCAGGACATCAACCTTGAAGAACAATATCTGACAGTACGCCGCAGTATGCGTTACAACGGGGCAAGGCACAAAACAGAAATAGGGGCAACAAAGCGTAAAAAAATCCGCACCGTGGACTTTTGCGATACGCTTGCCGCAATCCTGAAAACTGCGAAAACAGAACAACACAAAAACCGTTTCCGATACGGGGAACTGTACAGCCTTAATTACTATTTGGAGGTCAAAGAAAAAGACCGCACCTACTATGAGGTTTACAGTCTGCCGAGGTCGGAAGAAGTCCCAGAGGGATACAAGGAATTATCCTTTGTCTGCCTTAGACCTGACGGGGCATTTGAGGCACCGAGTACGGTGGGGATTATGTGCAGGACAGCAAGAAAAAAGGTGGAGGGATTGGAGGATTTCCACTTCCATATGCTCAGACACACCTATACAAGCAATCTGCTTTCAAACGGTGCAGCACCTAAAGATGTGCAGGAACTTCTCGGACACGCTGATGTCAGTACCACAATGAACATTTACGCTCACGCTACAAGGGAAGCGAAGCGTACTTCCGCAAGACTGCTGGATAAGGTAATCGGCGGAGAATAAAAAATTTCCCTTGTTTCGGCTCATAAGGGCAAAAACAAGGGAAAATACATAAGGTTTGAACATTTGATAGGCGATATGCCTTGAAAATACAGGGTTTATAGAGGATTGAATAGATAAATATTAATTTTTATGTGTACTTGTTATTTTCTGTATTTTCATTTGTTTTTGTACACTTCTTTACACAAAAAATAAAATGTTTATATAAAATACCATTAGCTATTATCGAAGGTATTTTATACTGGGTATATAAAGATATAATGTTATGCATTAGTTTGCATATGGGATATAATACACTTGTGTATGCTTATAATAGTATCAAGTACAAAAACAGTTATTATTAATTTATTTTGACTCTCAAAAATACAATAAGTTAAATTTTTGAGTAGGATAAAAGCAATGTAGAAGTGAGGTGGCCCCAAAAGTTAGACTTTTTAAGCATAGCAGTTCTAATGGCTACTATGTTGTCTTTAGCAAGTGCTTAATTGACATTTACAACTGTCACATATCCAGGCTTGAAATTGAATAATAGAAAGCGTTCAAGCCTATCGGATGGGGAAGATTCTCTGCAATCTGGTAGAAATCCAAGAGATTCCATATGAATATTCCTGTGTGATTTGAATAGCAGGGACATGAGAGATAGATTATTCACTGTTCTCAAAATTTA
>OHQG01000900.1_pt1 | contig 13784 bp, 9 predicted proteins | sample 1577871 | NCBI WGS metagenome assembly OHQG01 (sample SAMEA3879604, study PRJEB24766) | human gut metagenome | biome: human-associated habitat; feature: feces | place: USA | collected 1985/1987
GCTCAGGGAGAGGGGAGCCGCCACAATAGAGTGGCCGGGGAAGGTCTGAGCCACCTCATCGATCCACTCCTGGCGGAGTTGATCCGACACGTGGGAGTAGGCCACCATCAGCTGCATCTCTCCCCGCTGATACAACTCCCGGAAGGGGCCGTCCATATCCGCTTGAATGGCGTCCAGCATAGCGTGGCGGGCAGATTTCATGCCCCGCACCTTGCGGAAGGGCACCAGCTTTTCCCCGGCAATGTGGAGAATGGGCTTGATCTGGAGGACGGTTCCCACCATAGCCTCTCCGCTGGAGAGCCGCCCCCCCTTCTTCAGGTATTCCAGGGTGTCCACAGTGATATAGATGCTGGCCTGGTAGGCGTCCCGCTCCAGGAAGTCCTTGATTTCCCTGGCGGAGCGCCCCTCCCGGGCCAGGGACAGGGCGTCGTAAACGGACTGCCGCTGGGTAACGGAGATGCGGTGGTTGTCTGCCACCTGAACCCGGCCGCCGAGGCTGTCCGCCAGGGCGGCGGCGGTGACACAGGAGCCGCTCAGGCCGCTGGACATGGGAATATAAGACCACCTCCTGGTAGGTTTCCAGCAGCTTCTCCCAGGCGCTGAGCAGATGCCCGGGCTCTACCTGGGAGGTGGACACCTGGGCGCCCTCCTCCAGCAGCTGGAAAAAACGCTGGCGGGACAGATCCACGTCCTCGTGGTAGACGGTCCCGTTGACGATAAAGGGCATGTGTGCCAGATAAATGCCAAGCTGCTCCGCCTCCTGGGAGGTGATGCCACTGTTGCTGTCGGTCATGATGGCTGTATCCATGCTCGCTGTTCTCCTCTTTTGATCTGTTGCCCGTGGGGAAGCTGGGGAGTGGTCATTTGTGCTCCCGTGGCAATGGTGTTTGTATGTGGCAAAGAGGCAGAAACTGCCTCAAGATTGGGGCTGAGCCATAATGTTCCTATTATAGCATCCCCTGGTAGGGCCGTCAAACGCTTTTTCATGGTGTATTGCCAGATTGGCACACTTCCTGCATCTATTGTTTCCAGAAAATACGGATTACCACGGGTTTCTTTCCCTGGTGAAAAAGTCCATGAAAAAGGGAGGGATATTCCACCCCGCGCAGGTATCTGCTATACAGGAAAGGACCCCTGGAGGCAACCGATCCGAGAATCGGCCCCTCCGGGGGTCCCTTTATCCGGGGAAAATGCCTACAGATACAAAAGCAGGAGCCCCGCGCCGCCCAGCAGCAGCAATGCCACCAGTGCCACCGGCAGGATTATGGCCAGCGCGGAGAAGATTATGGCGGGCATGTCGCCCTTCTCCATCACATCGGACAGCGCCGGCTGCTCCGATGGCTTCCGGGGATCGTATTCCATACCGGGCAGCTGGGTATCCTCCTGCTTGCGCTTGGAGAGATCAAAAGCCCGGTCAATTCGCTTTTGAAACATCATGGCGCGCCCCTCCTTTCCTGGTATCCTCCGGCTTCCGCAAACTATAGCGGTGCCGGGCAGTTGCTTCAGCGATTCTGCTCCTTCTCGCTGACGCGGTGCAGCTTGTGGTGGCAGGCCACGAAGTGGTTGGGGGATACCTCCTCCCACTCGGGGACCACCTGCTTGCAGATCTCCGTGCAGTAGGAGCAGCGGGTGTGGAATTTGCAGCCCTTGGGAGGATTGACGGGGCTTGGAATATCGCCCTCCAGGATCTCCAACTCCTTACGGGATTCGCTCTCCGTAGTGGGAATGGCGTTCAGCAGAGCCTCCGTGTAGGGATGCACCGGGTTGTCAAAGATCTCCTGGGAGTCAGCCAACTCCACGATCGTGCCCAGGTACATCACGCCAATCCGGTCGGAGATGTACTTGACTACGGAGAGGTCGTGGGTGATGAACAGGTACGTCAGATTCCCCTGCTCCTTCAGATCCTGGAGCAGGTTAATAATCTGGGCCTGGATGGACACATCCAGGGCGCTGACCGCCTCGTCACAGACCACGAACTTCGGGTTGGTGGCCAGGGCACGGGCAATGCCGATGCGCTGGCGCTGGCCGCCGGAGAACTGGTGGGGGAAGCGATGGAGGAAGTAGGGGGCCAGTCCGCACTGGTCCATGACCTTCAGCACCATTTCCTGCATCCGGTCGTCCTTCCGCTTGATCATGTTGTGGGCCAGCATGCCCTCACTGATGATCTGGCCCACGCTCATGCGGGGATTCAGGGAGGAGTAGGGGTCCTGGAAGATCAGCTGCATGTCCCGGCGGAGTTTTCGCATCTCGTTGTAGGTCAGCCGGGCCAGATCAATGCCGTCGTCCCGATATGCCTCATATTTTTCAAACTCACTTTGGCCGGCATATTGGCTCCGCAGGTTCTCGATCTCCTGGCGGACTTTGGCCATTTCAGCGTGGTGAGCGGCCAACTCATCGTCGACACTCTTCAGCTTGGCCTGGGCGGCCAGCAGCTTGCTCTCGCTGCCACTGTCGGCTTTTCCACTGTCCCTGGCTTTTTTCAGGGCAAAGGAAATGTCGTCACAGTCCACCTGGACGTCCTGGCGCTTGTCATCCAGGGCGGCAATCTTCTGGGAAATACCGTAGGCCTTTTCGTAGAGGGACTGAACAGGGGCCAGGTCCTCCACGGTGAGGAAGCCGCCGATAATCTTGGCCATGTTCAGGAGGGCGTCCTCCTCCTCCTTCCGGGCCTGATCCAGTTCGGCGTGCTTGGCGTACTGCTGCTCCTCGCTGAGGCCGGCATACTCTGCCTCCAGCTGCTCCCGCTTGGCAGCCAATTCCTTCCACTGGTGGCGCAGCTTGGGCAGATTTTTGATGGTGTCCAGCATGTAGCGGGGCGCCAAATCGTCCAGAGAGCGGCCGTAGTACATGGTGCGGCCATAGGTCTGGTGGTACAGCTGAAGGATCGTGCGGCCCAGGGTGGACTTGCCGCAGCCGGACTCGCCCACCAGGCCGAAGGTCTCTCCCTTGTAGATGTCGATGGAGATACCGTCGTTGGCCTTGACAAAGCGGCCCTTCTTCAGGGGAAAGTATTGCTTCAGATTGCTGATGCGCAGCAGGACTTCTCTGTTGTTATCCATGTCTGTCCTCCTTCTTGGGGTAGAAGCAGCGAATCTGCTGATCCTCCGTCACATTGACCAGCTGGGGCTCCTCCTCCCGGCAGCGATCCGTGGCATATTTGCAGCGGGGTGCGAATTTGCAGCCCTTGGGCAGATCCAGAGGATGGGGTACCGCGCCGGGAATGGCCTCCAGCCGGGTATTGGGAGGCGTATCCAGCCGGGGAATGGACAGCATCAGGCCCTCCGTATAGGGGTGTGAGTAAATATTCTGATGGAAAATCGTATGGGCGGGAGCAAGTTCCACCACCTGACCGCAGTACATGACGGCCACATCGTCAGCCATCTGGTTGATGACGCCCAGGTCATGGGTGATAAAGAGCACGGCCGTGTTGTTTTTCTCCTTCAACTCGTTCATCAGCCGCAGGATCTGGGCCTGAATGGTCACGTCCAGCGCGGTGGTGGGCTCGTCAGCAATCAAGATCTTGGGCTTGCAGGCCAGAGCCATAGCAATCATGACCCGCTGGCGCATACCACCGGAGAGTTGGTGGGGGTACTGCTTGGCCACGACCTCGGGGTTGGGGATCTTCACATCCCCCAGCAGGTCGATGGCCTTCTTCGCCGCCTCCTGCTTGCTCATGCCCTGATGGATCATCAGGGGCTCGCTGAGCTGACGGCTGACGGTAAAGACCGGGTTGAGGCTGGTCATAGGCTCCTGGAAAATCACGGAGATGTCGTTGCCGCGGATCTTATACATATCCGAGGTGGACAGCTTGGTCAGGTCCGTACCCTCAAAGAGGATCTCACCGGAGTCAATATAACCGTTTCCATCCAGCAGGCGCAGAATGCTCATAGCGGACACGCTCTTGCCGGAGCCCGACTCCCCGACTACGCCCAAAACCTTGCCCGCGTCCACGCAGTAGCTGACGCCGTTGACCGCCTTGACAATACCACGTTTGGTGGTGAAGAAGGTTTTCAAATTCTTTAATTCCAATAATGCCATGTCAAACCTCCTTAGCGCTCAGCGGATTTGGGATCGACAGCGTCCCGCAGGGCGTCGCCAATCAGGTTAATGCAGATGGTGCAGAGACCGAAGATAGCGGCAGGGAACACCCAGCGCCACCAGAACTGCTGGATCACCACGCTGTTGTTGGCGCCGGTGAGCATATTGCCCCAGGTGGGGGTGGGGGGTGAGATGCCGAAGCCCAGGTAACTCAAGGTGGACTCAGTCAGCATGCAGGTGGCAAAGTCCAGGGTGGCCGTCACCAGAATCAGAGAGAGCACGTTGGGCAAAATGTGGCGGAATACGATGGAACCCTCCCGCACGCCCATGGCCTTGGCGGCTGTGACGTACTCCTGCTCCCGCTGGGAGAGGATCTGGGCACGAATGAGCCGGCAGGTTCCGGGCCAGCTGAGGACGCCCAGCACCACCATGATCAGGTACATCCGCTGCTCCACGGAGATGCGGGTGCCAATGATGGCCGACAAAATCATGGCGAAGGGAAGGAAGGGCAGACCGCCGATGACCTCGGCCACACGCATGACTGCCATGTCCGCAAAACCGCCGAAGTAGCCGGCCACGCCGCCCAGCAGCACGCCGATAAAGAGAGAAATGATAACCGCCACGGCGCCGACGGTCATTGTCACCTGGCCGCCGTTGACGATGCGGGTGAGGATGTCGCGGCCCAGATTGTCAGTGCCGAAGATATAGCCCTTCAGGCCCCAGGTTTTTGCCTCGCCGCTGGTGGTGACAGCGTAATTCTGATAGAAACCAGCGAACACGGTCTCAATGTCCTCCGTGTTGACGGAGTCGGGCACCACGCCCTGGCCGTGGACGTTGTCGCCCCAGGACACCACTTCGCCGTTTTCCAGCAGGGCGGTGTAGTGGTTCAGCCCGCCGTAGAGTTCCACAGGCTTGCTGTCCATCTCCGGCAGCTTCCGCTCGCCATGGGTGGTGTTGCCCCAGACAATAATGTTGCCGTCGGCGTCAACAGCGGCACAGGTGCTGCCGGTGGCGGCGATGTCAACAATATTGGAGGAGGCGCTTTCGGGAATGGAGGTGAAGGCGTTGCTGTTCTGCAGACCGGCGTAGACGACAGAGCCGTCGTCCAGCAGGGCGATATAGTTATAGGTGGTCAGGGCAACCTTCTCAATGTGCCCCTGGTAGGCGCTGCGGACCTGAATGTCCGCCATATTGCTGTTGCCCCAGAGGTACAACTCGCCCTCTTCCGTCAGGGCGGCGGAGAACTGGTAGCCGGCCTCGATCTGCTTGATGTGCAGGTTTTCTCCCTTGCGCATGGCACTGGAGATGTCCTGAGGCAGGCGGGCCTGCCCCAGCCGGTCGCTGCCCCAGACATAGATGCCGCCGTCCTCGTCCATGGCCACAATGTGGTCATAGCCGGCGGCTACCTTTACGATCTTGGCGTCCAACACCTCCTGGGGGATATCAGCCAGATCAATGGTGTCCGTGATGCGGGTATGGCCCCAGAGGTACAGCTTACCGGTGTCGGACACGCCGACGGCGTAAGTGGTGCCGGGGGCAATGTCCACAATGTGCCCCTCCAACTCCTTGGGGACGGAGAGCATATCCATGGAGGGGGGAACGTTGGCCTGGGTATTGTCCTGATAGCCCAGATCCAGAGTATAGAACCGGGGAAAGACCACCACAAAGAGGAAGATCAGCAGGAAAACGATGAGACCGGTCATGCCCAGCTTATTGCTCAGAAAGTTGTGCAGGATCATGCGGCCCGGACTTTGCAGCTGCTCCTCCTCCATAAAACTCCTCTCCCTGTTGCGGTTGCCAAACAGGCGGGAGAAGAAGCCGCCAGAGGACTTGGAGGCGGTATTCTTATTTTTATGAGCCATATTCCAAACCTCCTTCCTTACTTGTCCACGCGGACCCGGGGGTCTACCAGACCGTAACTCAGGTCCATGATCAGCGCGCCCACCAAGCTGACCACGCAGTAAAACATCTGGGTGGCCAGGGCCAGTTCATAGTCGCTGTTCATCAGCGCTTGATAGTAAATCTGGCCCATACCGTTGAGGGTAAAGGTATTTTCAATAATGACGGAGCCGCTGAAAATACTGATGAACCAGCCGATGATGACAGTGACGACAGGCAGCAGAGCGTTGCGCCAGGCGTGGGAATAGATGACCACTTTCTCCCGCAGGCCCTTGGCCCGGGCGGTGCGGATGTAGTCCATGCTCAGCGCGTCGATCATGGCGGCCCGGACATACCGGGTCATGCCGCCCAGGGAGGCAAAGGTCATAACCAGAATCGGCAGTGTTAAATAGTACAGCCGGTCAAAAAACGCCTTCATGCCCGTATAGGCGGAGCCAGGCGTCTCCATGCCGCTGACGGGGAACCACCGCAGGATGACGGCGAACAGCCAGATGAACACCAGGGCCACAATATAGATGGGGATACTGTATCCCACAATGGTGAACACCTGCACGCCATTATCAATTTTTCCCTTTTTGTGCACCGCGCAGTAGATGCCCAGCGGGATGGTGATAGCCAAGGCCAGAATCGTGACGAAAACATTCAGAAAGACGGTGTTACGCATCCTTGTTGGCAGCACGGCGGACACATCTTTCTTAAAGAAGCTGGAATAGCCGAAGTAGCCCTGCAGCATGCCGTGGTACTCGCCGGTTTGCTTCTCCGGGGCGAAGCCCATCCAGCGGGCGTAACGCAGGGGCAGGGGGTCGTCCAGACCCAGCTGCTCCCGCAGGTTCAAATACATCTCCTCATAGACCCGGGGGTTGACGGAAGCCTTGATCCCCTCCAACTGAACCCGGGCAGGATCGCTGGGAATCAGGTTGTAGAGAGCATACATGAGGAAAGAAAGAAGCAGGAATACGACGATCATATAGATGATACGCTTGAAAATATACTTCTTCATCGATGCTTTTCCCTCCTTATCGTAGAGAATATCTATCAAAAGCCCACAGAAGGGGAATATTTTCGAAAATTAAAGCCAAAAGAAAAAACTGTCCACGCAGTAAAGACAGTTTTTCGTAGGGAGAAACGGCGGGGCTAGGCCCGCCCCGCCGTTTTTCAGACTAGGGATAGGAAATAATGTGTGCGATTAGACTTACTCAGCGTTGGCGATAGAAGCGTACAGGATCGCCTGCTCAAAGTCCCAATAGCTGCTCTGCTCATAGCCCTCCAGCCAGTCGGCGTGGACGGTGTAGTAGATGTTGGAGTACAGAGGCACGTCGGGAAGCAGTTCATTCCAACGATCCATAAACTTCTGCCACATATCCAGATAGGTGGCGTCGTCGCCGGCCTCAACGCCGTAGACCATGTCCCAGGCCAGCTGAGCCAGCTGGTCATCAATAATAAAGTTGTTGTTCCAGGTACCCAGGAAAGCGGGATCGGTGCTGCACTCATAGGCCTGGCTGTAGACCTGGGTGAAGCCGGTGGCCAGGTTGTACATGCCGTAGGTGGGTACGCCGTACTTGGGATCCACAGAGGAATCGCGGTACAGGTAGTTGAGCAGGTCGCTGAAGCTCATGGGAGTCTGCTCAATGACCATACCGGCCTCAGCAACCTGGGCGCCGTTGGCCAGCATAACGGCCAGCAGTTCGGACACGGGGTTGCCCTCGGAGCAGGCCCACATGATGTGCAGGGGCATCAGAACGCGGCCGTCGGACAGGGTCACGTTCAGGGGATAGTCGCCGGCCTGATCAGCGGTGACCTCCTTGTAGCGGGTGCCAGTGCCGCTGTACTCGGTGCCGTCGGCGTTCAGAGTCCAGCCGTCAGCAACCAGCAGCTCCACGGCAGCCTCGGGGCTGTAGGAGTAGGAATTGATGTTGTCGGCAAAGAACTCGGCGGAGTCCTTGTACATCCACATGCACAGGCCGTAGGGGCCGTCCACCACGGCGCCATAGCCCTGGCAGAACTGGTTGGCAAACTCATTGCGGTCCAGCAGGTAGGCGACAGCCTGACGGACAGCCGGGAACTGGGTGGGACCAAAGTCGCACTGGAACTGGATCTTGCCGTAGCCGTTGCGCTCGAAGTCGATGGCGGTGTAGCCGCCGGCCTCCACCAGGTCCAGAGCAGGGTTAATCTCGGAAGCGCCGTCGGTCAGAGTATCCAGCAGATCCACAGCGCCGGTCTTCAGGGAGTCGATAGCGGTGGAAGACTCGGTCTTGACGATAACAATGGTCTGGATGCTGGGCTTCTGGCCCTCATAGTTGCCGGCGTAGTTGGGGTTGATCTCAAAGGTGCCCTGCAGGGTGCCGGTATCGATGTCCACCACCTGGTAGGGACCAGCGGAGACACGGCCGGAGTAGATGTAACGGGAGGCGTTGATGTCGTCGGCATTCAGTTCGCCGCCGTCCAGATACACGCCCTCGCCGTCGTCCTTAACGGTCAGGTCGGCGTTGGGGGAGTACATGGGCAGATACAGGGGCTTCATGTCGATGAGGGTCAGTTCATAGTAATAGGGCAGATACTCGGCGTCCACCGTGTAGGTCAGGGTGTACTCGTCGGGCATGTGCAGGCCGCTGATGGTCTTGGCCTCGCCGTTCTGGTAGGGGATGCTGCCCACCAGGCTGTCGGCCACAACGCCGGAGCCGGCCGCCAGGGTGGCGGGGGAGTAGGCGACCAGAATATAGGCGGCAAAGTCGGCAGCGGTGATGGGCTCGCCGTTGTTGTACTTCAGGCCTTCGTTGATCTTGATGGTGAAGGTCTTGCTGCCGTCCTCGTTCTCCACGGCATCGATCCCGCCGCAGACGGTCTCGTTGATTACCATGGCGCCGTCAGGATCAAAGGTGATAAGGTTGTAGTCGTCGATCAGGCCGCGAATGAGCTTGTCGGTGGCGTTGTTGGTCCACCAGGCGTTGCCCAGATCGCCGCTGATCTCGGTGGTGGAACCGTAGATCAGGCGGTTCGGACGGGTCTCCGGCGTCTCAGGGGTGGTTTTGTCATCGGTCTGCGTCTGGTTATTGGTCTGGGTGTCATTGGCGGGCTTGTTGTTTCCGCCGCAGGCCACCAGGGCCAAAACCATGGACAGAGCGAGGACGAGACTAAGGAACTTCTTCATGTCTAATACCTCTCATATCCAATATTCAGCTCCCACTGGGAGAAAGCGGCTCCCCGCCGCGGCATATGCCGCGGACGCAGAAGGGCCATGGCCCTTCTGCAAGAGAACTGCCCCCATCCTTCATGGTAACTTAGTTAAATTATACTGAGGATTCGTAAAAAAGTCAATGAATTTGCACAGATTCCAGAATCTCACACGAAAATTTGATTATCTGCATAAAGAGAACAGCCCAAAACGCAACGCACTCTATGCAAATTGAGTGAAAAATTTTTGCCTATAGGGAAAGATGCATAAATTGCAGATAATTATTCCAAAAACCGTAAGAAACCATCTCTTTAAACGACAAAAATGCCGTGAAATATTATGCAAAAGCAAAAGAATATCTACAATTTTTTAATCGGTTTCTTTCTGGATTGGACAAAAAATTTTTTTCTGGGTCTGTGGAGCCCTCCGCCGGAGCCCTTCGCCGCCCGCAAAACAGACCCGCCCCGGAGCGGCGGCTCCGGGGCGGGAGATGGTTACAGATTGTTTTCACTGATCCAGCGGGAGATGGCCTGGCCGATCTCCCGGATGCAGCCGGGGGCATAGGGCAGCTTCAGCCCCGCGGCGGCCACCAGTTCCTCAAAGGTTTTGGTGCCTCCGGCGTCGGCGAAGCGAAGGTAGCGGGCCCAGGCGTCCTCCCGGTTTGCCATGGAGGCGATCCAGAACTGGAAGGCGACGGTCTGTGCCATGCAGTAGTCGATATAGTAGAGGGGGTAGAGGTAGATGTGCAGCTGCCGCTGCCAGCCGGCGCCGCGGCCATAGAAGGGGAGATCCGCAAAGTCAATCCAGGGTCGGTATTTTCTCTCCAGTTCCAGCCATTTCTTGTTGCGCTGGGCCGGGGTCCAGTGGGGGTTTTCATATATCAGGTGCTGGAACTCATCCACCATGCAGCCGTAGGGAATAAAAATCAGGGCGTCCTCGCAGTGGCCAATTTCGTACTTCCTCGTCCGGTCCCCAAAGAACTTCTCGTGCCAGGGGGCGGTCAGGAATTCCATGGCCATGGAGTGTACCTCACATGCCTCGATGGTGGCCTCCACCTGGCTGGCCGGATATCCCTTGCGCATAGAGCGGAAGAAGGCGAAGGCGTGGCCCGCCTCGTGGGTCAGCACGTCTACGTCGCCGCTGGTGCCGTTGAAGTTGGAGAAGATAAAGGGCGCCTGGTAGTTGGGGAAGGTGGTGCAATACCCGCCGGGGGCCTTGCCGTCCTTGCTGAGCACATCCAGAAGGCCGTTGTCGAAGAGGAAGTCGGCAAACTCGGCGGTCTCCCCGCTCAGTTCCCGGTACATCTGGTGCCCGGCGGCCAAAATTTCCTCCGGCGTTCCGTAGGGATCGGCGTTGCCGTCGGGGAAGAGGAGAATATCGTCGTAGAATTTCAGCTTATCCACGCCCAGACGCTTTTCCTGGTCCTTTTTTACCTGGGCCACAATGGGCACCATGTCCCGGGCAATCTGCTCCCGGAAGGCGGCCACCTGCTCCGGGCCGTAGCAGTTGCGGCCCAGGCGGTCGTAGCCCAGGGGGATGTAGCTGTCGTAGCCCATGGCCCGGCCCTGAGCGGTGCGGTTTTTCACCAGCTTGTCGTACAATTCGTCCAGCTGTGCCTGATGGGCGTCGAACCACTTTCCCTCCACCTCGTAGGCGGCCCTGCGGATGGAACGGTCAGGGCTCTGCTTGTAGGGCCCCAGCTTGGGCAGGGGCAGCTTTTCGCCGTTCCACTCCACCACGGCGGAGGCGTACAGCTTCTGATACTCGCTCTGAAGCCGGTTTTCCTCCTGCATCAGGTCCATAATCTCCGGCTTCATGGTGCGCACCTGGATCTCCAGGTTGGTGAAGAGCAGCTTGCCCAGCTTCTCCTCCAGCTGGGAGCGGAAGGGGGAGGCCAACAGGGCCAGGTTGATCTGCTGAAACAGTTCCTGGAGGGCGGGGGCAGCCTGGTCGACAAAATCGTTTTCCTGGTCGTAGAACTCGTCCCGGGTGTCGATGGTGTGGCGAACGCTGGCCAGGGCGACGCGGGTGGAGACGTCCTTATTCAGGGCGTCAAAGGCCTCATAGGCGTCCAGCACCTCCTGGGCGGAGGCGGCGTCTCCAATCCGGCGGGCGATGTCCTCCACCTGGGCGCGCACCGCGTCCAGGTCGGGGCGCTGGTAGGGCATTTCTGTAAATTTCATAGACGTACTCCTTTTCCATGTCGATATCATATTATGAAACAATGCAACCCGCTTCAGGCGGGGTGATCCCCTTTATAGGGCCGCCAATACGGCGGTGAGGTACCGCCAGGTACGCTCCGTGGAGGAGATGGACAGGCGCTCCCGGGTGCTGTGGACCTCCTGGAGGTCCGGCCCCAGGGATACGGCGTCCAGTCCCGGCAGCTTGCCGGCAAAGAGACCGCACTCAAGCCCCGCGTGGATGGCCTCCACCGTGGGGGCCCTGCCGTACTGCTGCTGGAATACCTGTACCATGGTCTCCCGCAGGGGGGAATCCTTCCGGTACTCCCAGGCGGGGTAATCCCCCCGCTGGCCGAACTGGGCACCAAACTGGGAGGCCAGTTCCTCCAGACGGCGGGAGAGGGCCTCTTTCTCCGCTCCCACGCTGGAGCGGATGGAACTGGAGAGTTGATAGACGCCCCCCTCCAGACGCAAAATGCCCAGGTTCAGGGAGGTCTGCACCAGACCGGGAATATCCCGGCTCATGGCCAGCACCCCGTTGGGATACGCCTGGAGAAGGGAAATGAACTGCCGGCTGTCCTCCGAACCCAGGGCGGAGTGGGTGCCGGGGGCATCCTGGCAGGTAAAAGCGGCGGTAAGACCCGGCTCTGTGGCGGCGAACTCCGCCGCCGCGGTCTTGGCCCAGTGGTTGGTGAGGGCAGCCAGTGTTTCCGCCTCCCCCAGGGGGATGACCAGTTCAGCCTGGGCCTCCTTGGGAATGGCGTTATCCTGATCCCCGCCGCGGAGGGACGCCAGACGCACCGGGACACGGTCCGACAGCGCCTCCAGGCAAGCGCCCAGCAGTTTGTTGGCATTGGCCAGGCCCTTGCCGATCTCCATGCCGGAGTGGCCGCCCTGAAGGCCGCTGATGGTGAGGGTGCACAGCAGGCCCGGGGCCTTCTCCACGGCCAACTCACCGGAGATGTCGCACCGGGCGCCGCCGGCACAGCTGACGGTGAGCACGCCCTCGTCCTCGCTGTCCAGATTGATGAGAGCCCGGCCGGAGAGATCCGAACAGTCCAGCGCCGCTGCACCCAGAAGGCCGATCTCCTCATCCACGGTGAAGACCGCCTCAATGGGGGGGTGGGGCAGCGAATTCTCCGCCAGCACTGCCAGAATCATGGCCACGGCTATGCCGTTGTCCCCCCCCAGGGTGGTACCCCTGGCCCGGACAAAGTCGCCATCGGCATAGAGCTGCAGGCCCTGGCTGGCAAAGTCATGGTTCACTCCGGCGTCCTGTACACATACCATGTCCAGATGGCCCTGCAGAATCACTGCGGGGCGGTCCTCATAGCCGGGTGAAGCCGCTTTCCAAATCACCACATTGCCCGCCTCATCCCGGCGGCAGGGCAGTCCCCGCTCCTGGGCAAAGGCGGCGCACCAGGCGCTGGCGGCGGCGGTGTTGCCGGAGCCCCGGGGAATGCGGCTGAGTTCCTCAAAAAAGTGAAATACGGCTCTTGGCTCCAGATGGGATAGTACGTCGTGCTGCATCACAGTCTCCTCCGCTTTTAAAAAATATAATAAGGCATCTTACCTTTACAGCAAATGCACGCCGGCGGCTTCACAGATGGTGGCGGTGTCCTGATCCCAGAGGCTCACCTGTACCTCACCGATGTGGCAGCAGCCGATCATCAGCATGCACAGCCGGCTCTGGCCGATGCCGCCGCCGATGGTCAGGGGCAGCTGGCCGTTGAGCAGCATCCGGTGGTAGGGCAGGGCCCGACGCTGGTCGCATCCCGCCAGCTTCAGCTGGCGGCTCAGGCTCTCCTCGTCCACCCGGATGCCCATGGAGGAGATTTCAAAGGCCCGGCCCAGAACGTCGTTCCACATGAGGATATCGCCGTTGAGGGACCAGTCGTCGTAGTCCGGCGCCCGGCCGTCGTGGGGGATGCCGCTTTTCAGCTTGCCCCCAATCTGCATCAGAAATACGGTTTTGTGTGCACGGGTAAACTCCGTCTCCCGCTGGGAGGGGGTCAGGGTGGGGTACAGATCCTCCAACTCCTGGGTGGTGATACAGGTCACATCCCGCTCCAGCTTTACCTTCAACTGGGGAAAGGCCCGGCGCAGGGCGTCGCAGGTGTCGCAGACCGCCCCCACAATGGAGCGGACAGTGTACTTCAGAAAGTCCAGGTTCCGCTCGTCCCGGGTGATGACCTTTTCCCAGTCCCACTGGTCCACGTAGACGGAGTGGATGTTGTCCAGGGTTTCATCCCGGCGGATAGCGTTCATATCAGTATACAGGCCGTTGCCGGGGTAGAAGCCGTAGCGCTTGAGGGCCAGACGCTTCCACTTGGCCAGGGAGTGGACCACCTCGCCCACGGCCCCGTCCACGGCGGGAATGTCAAAGGCTACAGGGCGCTCCACACCGTTGAGGTTGTCGTTGAGGCCGGAGTCCCGGTCCACAAACAGGGGAGCGGATACCCGGCGCAGGTTCAGGGCGAATTTCATATTTTCCT
>OHQG01000914.1_pt1 | contig 13688 bp, 15 predicted proteins | sample 1577871 | NCBI WGS metagenome assembly OHQG01 (sample SAMEA3879604, study PRJEB24766) | human gut metagenome | biome: human-associated habitat; feature: feces | place: USA | collected 1985/1987
TTTACCGCCATTCCTTTTAAAAATGGTTCCCACCCTTTAGAAGACGGCACTTCAGTGAAAGTGATTTTTCGAGCCATGTCTTTGGTTTACAAATGTTATTTCTTAACTTTACCCAATTTATTGTGGTACGCAAGTTCGGTACGCACGTACCACAATGCAAATATAGCAAATATATTTCCTAATAAGCAAGAATATGCAAAATAAATTTCCTACAATTAAGGATAGGATATTGTATCTCGCTGAAATAAAAGGATTTGGCAAGAAGAATTTTTGTGAGAAGATAGGAATGTCTTATGGAAGTTTTACTGGGCAAGCAAAGAATACACCTTTGAATTCAAATGCGATAGCAAATATATTGTGTATTGTTCCGGATGTTAATCTTCACTGGCTGTTAACTGGGATTGGCGATGCTGTTATTGTTGAGCAGGAATTGGATTCTTCGTCTATTCGTGGGGAGAATACTGCAAAAGACTCAATGATAGCTGAGCTTATGACAATAATTAGAACTCAGGCTGAAACATTACTTCAACAACAAAATTTCATAAACGATCATTTCATGGAACTACACCAGAAAAAAATATCCCCCCCCCGCGTTGGCGTGGAATATCCTGATAAAGAGCATATTAAAGAGTAGTTCTGTGTTTGGTATATTGTAGTGGGATCCAATTTTCAAACACGGACTCCATAATAGTATATCGAACAAAATGATAAAATTCTATTTAGCTACTCCCCAGCGGGAGAGATCGGCGATTATCTTATCCGTAACATTTAAGGGCAAACAGTATCGACGCACGACAAAAGAGTCGACTTTGGTAAAGTTCTGGAACCCCCAGCGACAGAGGGTTCGGGTGTGTCGTGAAAACAGATTGGCGAATTGCACGAATGATGCGTTGGAGCTGTGGTGCCAAGCTGCCCAACGAGCTGAAGTGTACTTTAAGAAAGGTTATACGATTCCATCTTCGCGAGACTTTTTCGAGGTCGTGGATGAAGAGTATTACAAAGCCTTAGAGCGACCTGTTCCGTCAATAAATACTCCGGAGTCTCCCTCTGACTATTACTCTGATTATTTTGAGCGTTATATTGCCCGCTATGCCGATGCGAGGTCGATAATAACGATCCGGCATTACCGAACAGTCCTGAATAAGCTGAAGCAGTATGAAAAGATGATTCGGTGTCGTTTGCAATTTGAAGATATCAATATCAATTTCTATAATCAGTTCCGGAGCTGGATATATGGGCAGGGATATTCGGATAATTATTTCGGCAGTCTTATCAAAGTGATCAAACAGGTTTATAGGGAGGCCCGGGAGGTGGATCACCTGCATAATTTGAATGGCACAGCCCATAAAAATTTCATCACGGTAGCAAAAGAGAGTGATCCTGTCTATCTTTCGGTTGACGAACTGATGAAGTTGTATAGATTGAGAATCACAAAAAACACAGTATTGAATGAGTGGCCGGATCTGTGCGGAGAGAAAGCAGTCAGGCAGCGCATAGCTACATGTGAACTGGTACGGAACCGGTTTCTTATCGGGGCATTTTCGGGCATGAGGGTGTCTGACTTTAGTCGTTTCAGCGAGTCAAATATTGTTGATGGGATGATTATGATGCGTACCCGTAAGACAGATACCCCGATTGCAATACCACTTCATCCTGTGATACAAAGAATCCTTGAGAGCGATTTTGACCTGTCAAAAACGATTTCTGACCAGAAAATGAATGTCTATATCAAAGTGGTGGCGAAAATGGCAGGGATCGACGAAAAAGTGACAATTTGCGAACATCGAGGGGGTGAGTTAAAAGAGATTAGGGTCGAAAAATATACTTTGATCTCTACGCATACTGCTCGCCGATCTTTCGCCACGCACCTCCAGCGTTCCAAAGTTCCGCTTACTGCGATTTCCAAGGCTTTGGGGCATAAAAAGGTTACTACGACAATGCGTTACCTGCGATTGGGGGTGGATGAGAATGCTGCTATACTTGCGGGAAGTTCCTTTTTTAAGGATTTTGAAGGAGAAGAGTAATTCAATTTATCCTAAATTTTATCCTGCACAAAAAAAAGGACGCTGATTATCAGCGTCCTTTGGTGCCCAGGACAGGAATTAATTTGTGAAAACATATGCAAATAACTAAAATTTGAATATATTTATAATATGTTGAAATATAGTATATTAAAATGATATACTATGAAATGTATTTTGTCTGTTTTTAGCTGTTTTGCAAAAATGCGGACACGGTGCGGACATGAAAGTATTGCTGTATTCGAATCTAAATCATATCTTTGTAGAGCATAAAATGAGGATGTATGGCAAAAGTTACATATGTTTTGGCGCAAGGGGAGAACAGCGCGGGAGAATCGCAAGTTAATTTCCGTGTCTATGTTTCCCGCGAATTGCGTGTACGTGTGCCGTCCGGCATTTGGGTCGATCGGAAACGTTGGGGAAAGAAAAACGATATCAATATTCCGAACATACCGGGGGAGGAGCGCGATGCGCTGTTGGCAAAGCGGGCGAAATTGAAAGAATTGGTCGATGTAATTGAGACCTCGGTCGAGGCGGCAGACGATAAATCGACCGTTACGCGCGAGTGGCTCGAAAAGTTGATCCGGCGCACTTTGCGGCCAAAGACGGCGACTTCCGTTGAGGAAAAGAAAATAGGCTTTTTCCCGTTGACGGATGAATACCTCGCTACGCATAAATTGTCCGAATCGCGTGTCAAGCATTTCAATGTCTTGGTGCGGACGTTGAAGCGGTATGAGTTGTATCGTAAACTGTCGAACCGACGGTTCGTGCTGGACGTACACACCGTATCTCCGACGACACTTGATGATTTCGGGGCATTTCTGATGAAAGAACCGGAGATTTTCGACGAACATCCGGAGTTGTACGACGAGGTGCCGTATGCCCGGCCGAAGGTGAGGAAGAATCTGCCTGTGAAGCGCGGCCCGTACCTCAATGCTGCGGGAGAAACGGTAATTCCCGGCCGTCCGAAAGAGCGGGGCATGAATTACGTTTCGGATATGTTGATTCGTCTACGGTCGTTTTATGTATGGTTAAATGATAACGGACATACCTACAATGATCCGTTCAAGCAGTACAAGATTGCGGAGATTGTCTACGGTACGCCTATCTATATTACGACCGACGAACGCAAACAGTTGGCCGAAGCGGATATGGGGGATGACAAGCAACTGGAAACGCAACGAGATATTTTTGTTTTCCAATGCATGATCGGCTGCCGGGTGAGCGACCTTTATAAGATGACCTATGCCAATATCATCGGCGATTGCATCGAATATGTTCCCCGCAAGACGCGAGACGACCGAGTGGTGACGGTCTCGGTGCCGCTGATCGGTGCTGCGAAAGAACTGATTCGTAAATACCTCGATGAGAACCGCGGAACATTGTTTCCATTTATTTCGGAGCAAAAATATAATGTCTATATCAAAGCGGCGTTCCGTAAAGCGGGACTGACGCGCATGGTGACGACGATCGACCAGCGGACGCGGCAGAATGTTCAGGTGCCGATCTGCGACCTTGCTTCGTCGCACATGGCGCGCCGGACATTCATCGGGAATGTTTATAAAAGCGTGAAAGACCCTGCGATCGTGGGAGCGATGTCCGGGCATAAGGACGGCAGCCGGGCGTTCGCTCGTTATCGCGATATTGACATGGATATTAAGCGTGATGCAGTAAGCGTGTTGGAGTAAGATTTGTTTTGTCGATAAATTTGTATAAATTTGCGACAGATATATGTGTGTAAATAGATGCAAGCAATAGAGGATAAGATACTTAATAAGATAAAAAAGTGCGGGCAGGGTAAGCTGTATTCCGCATCCGATTTCGCTGTGTACGGATCGGCCGTATCGGTTGCGAAGGCATTGGAACGACTTACTCGAAAAGGCGGTTTAGTCCGTATTGCGAGGGGCCTCTATTGCTATCCCAAAATCGACAGAAAGTTCGGATTGGGCATACAGTACCCGACCGTCAATGAAATCGCTGAAAAGGTAGCCCGGCAGAGCGAAGCCCGGGTTGTTCCGACGGGTATGCACGCATTGAATGTATTGGGATTGTCTGCCCAGGTACCGATGAACTATGTGTTTTATACGGACGGCAATTCCCGGACAGTCAATCTGTTCAACGGTCGTAAATTGCGATTCAAGCGTGTGGCGCTTAAAAATTTGGCCTATCAGAATAAAACGCTGATGCTTGCCGTATTCGCTCTGAAGGAGATCGGTCGGCCGCAGGTGACGGAGGAGCACATCGCCCAACTGAAGACGATATTCGCCCGGATTCCGAAGTCGAGCATTCTGCCCGATCTGCGGTTGGTGCCGGCATGGATTCGTAAAATCATTATGTCGTTCTATGAAGAATAATTTTTGGATGTTTTCCGACGAGCAGAAAAGTATGTTCGTTGCACAGACGAGCGAGCGTGTCGGGCTTCCTCCGCAGGCTGTCGAGAAGGACTGGTGGGTGACGATGACGCTGAAAGCCCTGTTCGAATCGTCGTGCCGGGACTTCATTACCTTCAAGGGCGGTACGTCGTTGAGCAAGGGTTGGCATGTCATAGAACGCTTCTCGGAGGATATCGACATTGCGATCGACAAGTCCTTTTGGGAAATTGCCGGGGACAACAAGTCGCAGCGCGATCGGATTCGGAAACTTTCGCGGGCCTATATCGAGCAGCGGCTCGTTGCGGAAACGCAGGCATTGCTGGAAGGATATGGGGCTTCCGATTTTGAGTTGCGTGCCGTTCCGGCGCAGGACTCCGATGCCGATCCGACGCTGGTGCTGTTGCCGTATCGAAGCATTTATGCGAATATCGAGTATGTGGAATCGCAAATCCGGATCGAATTCAGCTGCCGGTCGATGAAAGAACCGCGTGAGCGGATCGAGATTCGTCCGCTGATTGCCGAGGCATATCCCGATGTATTCGGAGAATTGGTGTTCCCGATTTATGCGGTCGTACCGACACGGACGTTTTTGGAGAAAGCGTTTTTGCTGCATGAAGAGTTTCAGAAAGAGAATCCGCGCGTCGAGCGAATGACACGTCATCTATACGATTTGGAGCGGCTGATGGATACGGATTTCGGAAAGGCAGCCTTGGCCGATCCGAAAATGTATGTCGAGATTGTCAGGCATCGCAGCATATTCAATACGATTCGCGGAGTCGATTATCGGACGCACCATCCGAGCCGGATCGATTTTATTCCGCCCGAAAAATTGGCGGAGGTATGGCGCAGGGATTATGAGCGGATGCAGGAGTATTTCATCTATGGAGATTCGCTGCCATACGATCGACTGATCGCGCGGATGGCGGAGTTGCGGGATCGGTTTCGGAAAGTTGTAATGGAGGATGATTTTTTCAGCGAATCGTAATTATGAATCCCGAGTATTATTTCCAGAAAGGTCTTCACCTGATCGTGGCGAGCGCTGTGATTTTTGCTTTGATCGTTTTGTTCAGCGCCATGGTTTCGCGGGGATTTCCGCTTTGGCTGGCGCTTGTTTTGCTTGTCCCCGCAGGACTTGGCGTGACCGGATTTTACTTTTTCAGCGTGGGCAGTTCGGCGGATCTTTCGGAGCGTTTTTTTCGTCGTTTTGGGTGTAGTCAGCCGAGAGGCGAAGAGAAAACAACGACAGAAGGAGTCGGTTCCGAACAGCGGTGTGAAAGAAGCCCGGACGCGATCGTGCCGGAATCCGCCGTTGTTTCTGCCGATCCGGTTCCGGACGATCGGATTCTCGAAAATGCACTCGCCACCGTCTACGAATATACCGATAAGGATTTGGGCGATGCCGTTGACGGGACGAATCGGCAAATTTTGCGACGACGTTTGCTTTATTTGGCATGTATGGCGCCTGTTCCGAATGATGTGCCGCAGGTTCGGCTTCGGCATGATCGGGTGAGCTATGGGGATTTGTGTCACTACGGTTGGAACGTCTGGAATGCTTTTAAGGGCGCGACCAATCGTTTTTATGACCAGACCGAATTGGCGGAATGGCTGAAAGCGAGCTTCGAGTCTTTGGCCAAATACAATACGAAGACGTTGCGGGCCAAGCTTCGGGCGACGGACGGAGGTTATCGCATCCGATTGATCGATAATCTGAAAGAATATATCCAAAAATAAAGAGCTGTATAAGGATGAGATATTCCCTGCACCCGGTCGGTGCAGGGAATTTTCTTTCTGTTGTCATGTAATTGCAAAATGCTGGTAAGTAGCAATATCTGAAATTGTTTGCCGGTGCAAATGCGGTGATTCGATTGCAAAAACAGGTGCAGGAAAAGCACCTGTTATTTTCGTCGCCGGACCTGCTGTTCGGGTTCGGTTAAATTATCGTATTATGGACTTAAAACAATTGAGTGAGCTGGGCGGTGAAGTGAATGTGACCGTCCGTCTGGAAGATCTCCGGCAATGGCACAAGGAGTTGACGGCAGTCGCGTCGCCGCCGTCCGTAATGCCGGTTCCGCAACACGCGGGCGAATTGTACACGCGAAAACAGACCATCGCGTTGTTGGGTGTCGATTCCTCTACGTTGTGGCGATGGGCCAAGAGCGGTTATCTTGTTCCCGTGGAGTACGGCGGGCAGCGCCGTTATCGCGTGGCGGATGTGCAACGGATTCTAAACGGAGACAGCTATGCCCGCTAAAACAGTGAAAAGAGAAAGCCCCTACCTGCGCGTGGGAACGACCATCTACAAGCGGGTCCGGCAGCCGTTGAGCAGCGGCCGGAGCGTCGAGACGCTCATCCCGTGGAATGTCGAGACCTTGCGTCAGGACTACGGGAAAAGCTATCTGGCCTGCATTCCGAAATACGACGGCTTTTGCACGGTTCCCGACCACACGAACTACCGCCGGGAGATCGACGGTTTCCTGAACCGTTACGAGCCGATTCCCTTTCAGCCCGCCGATGGCATCTTTCCGCACATCCACGACTTTTTCGCTCATATCTTCGGCGAGCAGGTCGAACTGGGGTACGATTATCTGCAACTGCTCTACCTGCGCCCCTTGCAACGGCTGCCGGTATTGTTGCTGGTGTCGGATGAACGCAACACGGGAAAGACGACCTTTCTCAATCTCTTAAAGTCGATCTTCGGCGGAAACGTTACCTTCAATACCAACGAAGATTTCCGTTCGCAATTCAATGACGACTGGATGGGCAAACTGCTGATCTGCGTGGACGAGGTGCTGCTCAACCGCCGCGAAGATTCCGAGAGGATCAAGAACCTATCGACTGCACGCAGCTACAAGGCTGAGGCGAAAGGCCGCGACCGCCGGGAGGTGGAGTTTTTCGGCAAGTTCGTCCTCTGCTCCAACAACGAGCGCAATCCCGTCCTGATCGAGGCTGCGGAAACCCGCTACTGGGTGCGGCGCGTGCCGCCGCTCCCGTATGACGATCAACACCTGCTGGCCAAAATGCGAGCCGAGATACCGGGGCTGCTCTTCTATCTGCAACAACGTATGCTCTCGTCACATGAAGAGAGCCGTATGTGGTTCGCGCCCCGGCTGCTGGTCACCGATGCCTTGCGGCGGATCATACACTACAACCGCAGCAAGACCGAAACCGAAATGCTGTCGATTATTCGCGATATCATGGATGCCGAGAACCTTGCGGAGTATCGGTTCGACGTGAGCGATATGGTCAATATGCTGGAGATACGCGGCATCCGTGTTGACCATCCCACCGTGCGGCGGATTCTTGCCGAAAATTGGCAGCTGCGACCCGCACCACCGACTTACTACCAACGCTATACGATTACCTACAACGGCGAAACGCAGCGGCAGGACAGCAAGACGGCACGGGTCTATACCGTCACGCGGGAACAACTCGGCGGATTGCTGGACGATGCTGCGATGTAAGAATGTTGAAAAAAGGAAGTAGCTTTCTTATTTTCATAATCTTACATCTCTTACAAATCCTCTTACAAAGTCTTACGGGTTCTTTCGGACTTACAGCGCCGGATGCCGTGTAAGAGATATGTAAGACGCCAACCTTTTCTTTCACTGGATTTTACACTTTTTCTCAACAAATTTACGGAAAAAATGACTGTCATACCATACAGCAACCGGATTTCCATCCGTGATTTTCTCGCCTGGCGCGGGATTCAGCCCAAATACGAACGCAACGGCTACGGTATGTATCTTTCACCCTTGCGGGAAGAACGCACGCCGAGTTTCAAAGTGGACTACGTGCAAAATCTCTGGTACGACTTCGGACTGGGCGAAGGCGGTACATTGCTCACCCTCGTGATGCGGTTGGAGCGGTGCGACAGCCGCGAAGCGGTCCGACGGCTGCAAAACGGTGAAAAAAGGGACGCCGGTTCCGTTTCTCTTTCACCGGGTGTTAGCGAGCGTCCAGCTGCCGGAGGTCCCTTGCCGGTCTTGCGTCCGGCCACCGTTCCCGCGATCCGCATCCTCTCCGACGCTTCGCTCCGGCATCCGGCATTGGTCGGTTATCTCGCCTCGCGCGGCATCGTCCCGCCGGTCGCCGCGGCATTCTGCCGCGAGGTCCGTTACGAGATAAACGGCCGCGCCTTTTTCGCCGTCGGGTTCCGCAACGATGCCGGAGGGTGGGAGCTCCGCTCCGAGCGGTTCAAAGGCGGCTCATCGCCCAAACATATTACGACACTCGACAACGGCAGCGATACGGCAATGGCGTTCGAGGGATTTATCGACTTTCTATCCTATCTCTCGCTGAAAGGTAACCCGTCACCGTCGATTGACAGCATCGTGCTCAACTCGGTGACGAATCTGCACAAGGCTGTTCCGTTCTTCTCGCGCCACAGGGTCGTCCATGCCTTCCTCGACAACGACGACGCAGGGCGGAAAGCGTTGGCCCGACTGGAAGAATCCTTACCCTCGTCCGAAGTGATCGACCAGTCCGTTTTTTACCGCGACCACAAAGACCTGAACGAATACCTGCAAGAGAAGCAGCGGCAACAAGTGCAGCGCAAACAGCAACCGCACGGGCATAAGGTGCGATAGCCCGATACCGGGGAGCGTCAGACGAGCGGAGGGAGTGGCAAGGAAACTTCAAGGCTTGCCTTGATATAGCCCACTATAACTACCGGCTTCGCTTCGGTAGCTGTGGGCTCTCCCGAGGGGTTCAGGGCCCTGCCCTGAAAACCCGCGAGGGCGCCGCCCTCGACCCGGCAAGGGGTTGCCCCCTCTGCACTCCCCGCGGCGGTCTTTCAGAGCAACGACCATTCGGACGGTCGCTGCCTCCGGCCCGATGGCCGACGACGACCGCACGACAGAAGCGGAAGGCCCCGCACAAAGGTAATCATCGTTTTCATTTCACAAAAGGAAAGGAACGTCTTTCGGACGCTCTTTCCATAACACCGACAATTATGGCAAAGACATCCATCAACATAAAGCCCTGCCTCGTTACGAGCAGCGGGGCGCATAACAGACGGTTAGCGGAATATCTTGCCAATATCCGCAAAGAGAAGATATACATCCGCACCGACCTCATGGCGAAAAACGAGACATGGGTATCGCCTGAACTGGGCGATACCTCGCTTGAAGAACGCAGCAGGCAGATAGCCGCAATGGTCAAGAAAAAGACAGGCCGGGCGATGCAGACCAAAGACCGGAAACGGGTGAACAAGAAGACGGGCAAGGTAACCGTAGTCCGTGGCAGCACCCCGATCAAAGAGGGCGTGGTCGTCATCAAAGAAGATACTGCGATGGAACAGTTGCGGCATTTCTGCGAGGTATGCAAGGAACGATGGGGCATTACGCCGCTGCAAATCTTCATCCACCGCGACGAGGGGCATTACGAAACGCCCGGCGACAAAACCACATGGAAGCCGAACTACCACGCCCATATCGTGTGGGACTGGATGAACCACGACACGGGAAAGTCCTGCAAACTCTTGCCGCAGGACATGAGCCAAATGCAGACCATATTGGCCGAAGCGCTCGGCATGGAACGCGGCACGTCGAAAGAGTTGACCGGACGCGAACATCTGGAACGGACGGACTACATCATCGCCAAGCAGAAGCAGGAGGCCGAGAAAACCCGGATAGCCAAAGAACAAGCCGAAGCGGAACTGAAAGCGGTAAAAGGAGAGCTGAGAACCGAGAAGCTGAAGAACTCCGCCGCCGAGGTCGGCACGACCATTCTCGACGGTATCTGTTCGATGATCGGAACGCCGAAGGTCAAACGGCAGGAGCAGGAAATCGGAGTTTTGCGACAAGAGGTCTCCGCACGCGATGAAACGATAGAGATTCTGCAAACGAAGATTCAGTCCATACAAAGCGAACATAGTCGGGAACTGACGACTATACAGGCACGACATACCACCGAAAAGGCGAACCTGACGAATCGACACGAAAAAGAAGTGTCGTTACTGAAAGCAATCATCTCGAAAGCTGTAAAGTGGTTTCCCTATTTCCGTGAGATGATCCGAATGGAAAGCGTTTGCCGAACCGTCGGTTTCGATGACGAACAGACCACTACTCTTATCAAGGGCAAACCGCTCGAATACAGCGGCGAGCTTTACTCCGAAGAACACAACTGCAAATTCACGGTCGAACGAGTAACCGCGCAAATAACGCCCGATCCCACCGACAAACGAAAACTACAACTCAATATCGACAAAGTACCCTTTAAGGAGTGGTGCAGAGAGAAGTTCGAGAAATTACGAGAAGCCTTTTGCCAACCTGTACAGAGGCAACAAAAATGCAAAGGGCCGAAATTTTGAAACCCTGTTTCAGAAAATCACAAATGGAATAATGAATTATTCTGTTTTTTAATTACTTTTGTATTCGGATAGAGGTAACTCTTCCCAAACATATGAAAAGAAGCGTTATGCTTATCTCGAAGTCGGGAACGTAGGAAATTCAAGACTATTCAGAGAGAAAGGCGTAATGGTTCTCACGCATATAGCGTGGGCTGCTATTACCATATCTCTGAATAAAGGTTATTCCTACGACCTCCGACTTAGAACGTGGCATTGCAGTTCCACGCTTCTTTGTTGGTTAGATTACGATAAAATATCAGACAATTAATTGTTAAATAATAATACAACAGATTATGAGGAAACTTATTGTATCGTTCGCATTTATGGTAATTGCTTTGACATCATATGCTCAAAGTAGTTCGGAGCATCTTACTTTTAAAGGTATTCCCATTGAGGGAAGTATGAGTGAATTTTGTCAAAAGTTAAAAGCAAAAGGATTTACATCTATTGGCAGTGAAAACAATCTTGCATTGTTTATAGGTGATTTTACCGGTCGTAATGCGACTATAGGCGTAACCGCTACAGACGATGGAAAGAATGTCTTTGCGGTAGTTGTTTTCTTTGACCCCAGTGGTGAGTGGAATACCCTTGTTAATACCTACGACTATTATAAGGATCTATACACTCATAAATATGGTAGCCCTACAATCTCAAAAGAAAAGAACCCTGCCCGCTCTGACTCCAATGCCGCTTTAATGGCAGAAGTTCATCAAGGAACAGTTGTGTGGGGCTGTGTATGGGACATAACAGGTGGAGATATAGAATTGTCAATAAAAAAGACTTCTGGCTTTTATGAGGGAATGGTAGTAATTCGTTATCGTGATTCTCAAAATGTAGAAACCAAAATCCAAAAAGATTTAGAGGATATTTAACATTCAATAAAAGGCTCAATTTTATAGCTGAGAAATAAAATCCGTTAATTGTCAAATAATAAATAACAGATTATGAAAAAGCTTTTTGTGTTACTTGCTTTTATGGTTATCGCTGCCACATCGTATGCTCAAGTGTATAAGATGTATAAGACTCAGAACTACCATAATCAACTTCGTTTAAATACGATGACAGGTGAAGTTCAACAAATTCAAGATGATGGTCAGTCTTGGGAAGTTTGTAGTGCAAGAGAAGTTTTAGGAGATAGAGAAGGACGATTTCACCTTTATGAAACTCAGAATATGTGGACTTTCATAATGCTTGATACATATACAGGTAAGAATTGGCAAGTTCAATTTAGTGTCAAGGGTGAAGACTATATGTTTGCTGCACCTATCAATATGTTTTCTCTTGCATATCCTGAAAAATATTCAGATTGGACTAATAGATTTCAGATGTTTGCTACTCAAAATATGTGGACATTTATATTGTTGGACTCATATAATGGGCGACTATGGCAAGTCCAATATAGCACACAAGATTTAGATAATTTATTTTGTATTCCTATCAATGAATATGAATTAGTCGCAAATAACGAAAGGTGCATATTCTCAATTCAGCCATTAACAAGTATGTATCAGTATTATCTTGTAAATGATGACACTGGTGATATGTGGAAATTTCAATGGAGTACCAAAGGGGATGATTATAGGTGGATTGAACGTTTTATGTAAATAGTGATGTTAGCCCTATATATTAAATTTTGATTAAGCATCAATTTCTTAATCGTAATAAAAAAATGCTGCGAAATTCGCAGCATTTTTTATCTGTATAGCGGTTCTTTTACTCGCTCAACGGAGTAACGCTTACATACGATTTGCCTTCGCGTTTTTTGCAGAAGGAAACCGTGCCGTCAACCAGTGCGAAGAGCGTGTGATCCTTGCCGATACCTACGTTCTCGCCCGGATTGTGGACAGTACCTCTCTGGCGAACGATGATGTTGCCAGCTTTAGCGAACTGACCACCGAAAAGTTTGATGCCGAGTCGCTTGCTTTCCGACTCGCGGCCGTTCTTTGAACTACCTACACCTTTTTTGTGTGCCATGTTTCTCTAAATTTAAGGTTATGCGACAATTTCTTCCACGAGAATCTGGCTCAGGAACTGACGGTGTCCGTTCTGCTTCTGATAGCCTGTTCTGCGTTTCTTCTTGAACACGAGGACTTTATCGTCCTTCAGGTGCTTAAGAATCTTACATTTCACCGAGGCGCCTTCTACTACAGGTGCACCTACCTTGACCTGACCGTCGTTGTCTGCGAGCAGGACCTTGTCGAAACTCACCGACGAATTTTCTTCGCCGGGAAGACGGTGGACATAGAGTTTCCGACCTTTTTCAGCTTTGAATTGCTGACCTGCAATCTCTACTATAACGTACATTGATTAAATTGTATGTGTTTATACATAAATTTCAACGTGCAAATATAAGGATAATTATTGAATAAACAAGGGCAGGCAATTTTTTCTTGCAGACATTTGTTTTGGCACGTTTTTCGGTGTATCTTTGATCGTGTAAACAGTATGTATATCAAATGTATCGTATCTTAATCGTGTCGGAGGACTTCGTCTTGCGCAAGGCCGTGGCTTTTTCCTTGAATGACCTGGATGCGTGTGTGGAGTGCGCGGATACGGTCAGTGCGATGCTTGTGCTTCACCGGGAGTCGCCTTTCGACCTGGTGATCGTTATGGGTACTGCTGCCGAAATGTGCCGGCAGGAAGTGATGGACACGCTGCGGGCGGATAAAACCCGGCGTACGCGGGTCTTCGTGATTTCGTGGCCGCAATCCGAACAGATGGTACGGAGTATGTACCGGATGGGCGTGAACCAATACATGACCTTGCCGGTGAGCCTGCACCGGTTGCGGCGGAAAGTCATCAACGAGCTAATCGATCGGGAAAAATGGAAATGACGTTTTGGTGGTGCATCGGGGTCGTTTTGGTTTCAGGAGCTGTTTTGGCCGGAAGCTGGTGCGTGCAACGGTTTGCAGGTCGTTTTTGCCTCAGGCGGGATGCCGAGCGCCG
>OHQG01000915.1_pt1 | contig 13683 bp, 7 predicted proteins | sample 1577871 | NCBI WGS metagenome assembly OHQG01 (sample SAMEA3879604, study PRJEB24766) | human gut metagenome | biome: human-associated habitat; feature: feces | place: USA | collected 1985/1987
CAAACGGCTGACAATTATCAGCCGCTAAATAGATAGGGTGAAAAATCTTCTAACATACTATAGATGAGTAATGAAGAACGGTATGAAGATTCGATGTAAAGCTAATGAATTTTTTCTGTCCGCTATTCATAAAAAGGCATGTTTGGACAAAAAAGTACCTTTTCTTAGACAAAAAGTGTCTTTCCTATCGAAAGGTTCGTTTTATCTTTGTTACCGGAATCAGAAATAAATAACATGAAACACATTATTATTGGTTTGTTGCTGGTACTTTGCAGCACATTTACTTATGCATCCCGTAAGGAGATACTTTTGAATAACGACTGGATGTTCCGTTTCTCGCATCAGGTGCAGAAGAAGAGTGAACAAAGAGTCAATCTGCCTCATACATGGAATAGCGGCGATGCCTTATCCGGTAAACAGGATTATTACCGTGGAATGGGTAACTATGAAAAAACTCTTTTCGTAAAACCCGAGTGGAAAGGAAAACGTTTGTTCCTGCGTTTTGAAGGCGTCAATACAATCGCAACGGTTTTTGTTAATTCAGTTTGCCTGGGTGAACATCGAGGTGGCTACGGTGCGTTTGTTTTTGAAATAACAGATAAAGTACAGTATGGTGCCGAGAATAAGATATTGGTAAAGGTGAATAATGCCTTGCAACTGGATATCATGCCGTTGGTCGGTGATTTCAATTTCTATGGCGGCATTTATCGTGATGTAAACCTGATCATTACCGATCCGGTAAATATTTCTTTGACCGATTATGCTTCTCCCGGAGTTTATCTGATACAAAATAATGTAACGAAAGAACAGGCGGATGTGAAAGCTAAAGTCTTGGTTTCAAACGGTTCGTCTACGGCAAAACCGGTACAGGTGAATGTGAAAATCTGGGATGGAAACAAGATTGTGCAGCAGCAGGATATAAATCTGACTGTGGATGCAAATCAGATACATACCGCAGGACTGGAATTTTCTATTAAAAATCCTCATTTGTGGAATGGGCGGAAAGATCCGTTTATGTATCGTACGGAAGTGACATTGCTGGCTGACGGACAGGAAATAGATAAGGTAACTCAGCCGCTGGGCTTGCGCTTTTATCATGTGGATGCAGAAAAAGGTTTCTTCCTGAACGGGGAACATCTGAAACTGCACGGTGTGTGCCGCCATCAGGACCGTGCCGAACGCGGAAATGCGTTGTATAAAGAACACCATGAAGAAGATGCTGCCATTATTGCCGAGATGGGAACGAATGCGATTCGTTTGGCTCATTATCCGCAGGCTACTTATTTTTATGATCTGATGGATAAATATGGTATCGTTGCCTGGGCGGAAATTCCTTTCATTGGTCCGGGCGGTTATCAGGACAGGGGATTCAACGATCTGCCTTCTTTCCGCGAAAATGGTAAAGAACAGTTGAAAGAATTGATTCGCCAGCACTACAATCACCCGTCCATTTGTTTCTGGGGATTGTTCAACGAACTGAAAACACATGGTGATAATCCGATTGAATATATCAAAGAGTTGAATGAATTAGCTCATCAGGAAGATCCGACGCGTCCGACAACGGCTGCCAGCTTCCTGTCGTACGATAGCGATATCAGTAAAATAACCGATGTAATTGCCTGGAACCAGTATTTCGGCTGGTACGGCGGTTCTCCTTCAGATATGGGAAAATGGTTGGACGCTAATCATAAGGCGCATCCGGATTATAAGATCGGTATCAGTGAATATGGTGCCGGGGCAAGTATCTATCATCAGCAGGACTCTATTAAACCAGGTGTTGCTTCGGGCTGGTGGCATCCGGAAAACTTCCAGACTTTCTATCATATGGGTAATTGGGAGGCTATTGCAGAACGTCCGTTTGTGTGGGGATCGTTTATCTGGAACCTGTTTGACTTTGGTGCCGCTCACCGTACGGAAGGCGATCGTCCGGGAATCAATGACAAAGGTTTGGTTACTTTCGACCGTAAAGTGAAGAAGGATGCTTTCTATTATTATAAAGCGAACTGGAATAAGGATGACACATTCGTTTATATCGCTAACCGTCGTCATCGTGACCGTGATACGAAAGTGACCGATATAATGGTATTTTCTAATCTTCCCCAGGTTGAATTGTTCGTAAACGGAAAAAGTATAGGTGTACAGGGACCGGATAATTATGCCACTTTTGTTTGGAATGGTGTAAACCTGAAAGACGGCGAAAATACAATTGAAGTGCGTGGCGTACAGAAGAAAAACAACATAACTGATACAGTAAACTGGACTTGTAAGTAAACATAATAGATGGTTTTTTTCTACTGAATTGTAGTTCTTGCAAAAAGAATGGTAATTTAATAAAGGTTATTGGGAATTATTTAGTAGGAAAGTCTTTATGGGATAAGGTGTTAGTGATTAATGCCTTATCCCTTTTTATTTTTGTGAATATAGTTCTGTGTGGACTATGTCTTTCATATTTAACTAAACAGAACGGGACAAAAGTAGCAGATTGTATAAAATATAAACATACATTTTTGTCTAATAGATATGTATAAATTGTCCATAGCTGAAAAATTAACAGATGTATAATAGGTTGTATATAAGCCAAGTATATTTTAACCGATTGTTTCAGTTAGTAAGATATCTCTAAATTCAGCCGAATGAAGAAGGGTAGAAATACAAGATAAAAAAAGATTGTTATTATTCTATTGGCGATTATCATCGTTAATATTATGCTGAAAATTTCTCCTGTCATTCTCCTATGATAATCACTGCTCTCCAATTGAAAAATAGAATCTGTCAAAACTACTATCTACGTTGTGAAAACTAATATTTGACTCTAAAAAAACAATGATTCTTGAATAATAATAGTCCATAGTCCACACAGGACTATTTCATTTGGTAGAAACGAACAAAACTAAAATTACTGCACATTTAAGTCGACAAGATTTAGTGTGCGCAAACAAAATCAATTTATTAACTAAATCTGGTGTTATTATGACGAAGGATTTTAATCGTTATTATTTTTCAAGACAGATGTTTATAGGAGCTACGATGTTCCTTGCATCTGTGGGAGTTGCTTCGGCCAGTCCGACAGCTCTGGGAATGAATGTTCCAGAATCAGATGTTTTCATGGCTTCTCCACAGCAAGCACAGAAAACGGTGAGTGGAGTAGTAGAAGATCAGTTTGGTCCGGTTGCCGGAGCAAATGTAGTTGAGAAGGGAACCACGAACGGAACCATTACCGACATGGATGGTAAATTTACGTTGAATGTTTCTCCTAATGCAGTTCTGGTTGTTTCTTTTATTGGTTATACGGAACAGCAAATTACAGTAGGTAACCAAACTTCCTTCAAAATCCAGATGAAGGAAGACTCCCAGGCATTGGATGAGGTAGTAGTTGTTGGTTACGGTACGCAGAAGAAAGTGAATTTAACAGGTTCTGTTTCTTCCGTAGATTTTACAGAACAAGCTGCCAGCCGTCCTATTACAAACGTATCATCAGCCCTGGGAGGTCTGTCTGCCGGTTTGCAGGTTATGCAAAGCAAAGGTAATCCGACCGACGACGGTGCTACGATCCGTGTTCGTGGTACAGGTACATTGAACAATGCCAGTCCGTTGGTTTTGGTCGATGGAATGGAAGCCTCGATGGACGCTGTCAATCCGCAGGATATTGAGACGATTTCCGTATTGAAAGATGCTGCATCGGCTGCTATTTACGGTTCACGTGCTGCTAATGGTGTAATTTTGATCACAACGAAAAAAGGTAACCGTGAAAAGATCCGTGTAACTTATTCGGGTACTTTCTCTATGGCTCAGCCTTCCAACCTGCTCGATTTTGTAACGGATTATCCTACGCATATGCGTTTGATTAATGAAGCCAAATTCAATGAGGGTTACAATGATGTATTTTCAGCAGCAACAATCGAAGCCTGGGAAGCTGCCAATGCAGATCCGAATGGTCTGAATGCAAACGGTGTCCCTAACTGGCTGGCTTATCCGAATACGGACTGGAACAAAGAAATGTATAAAAATAATCTGGTTCAGGACCATGTCGTGTCCGTAAACGGAGGAAGTGAAAAGGTTACATTTTTATTGTCTGCCGGTTATATGGATAACCCTGGTTTAGTGGAAAACACCGGTTTGAAACGTTACACATTGCGTGCCAACGTAGAAGCGAATGTAAACAAATGGTTGACCTTGGGAACCCGTACATATGCTATTATGAACGATAAGGATCAGGGTAATTACGCTGATACCGGTATGTTGAACTTTATCCGCCAGACTACCCCGGGTTTGATTGGTATGTATGATGGAAAAATGGGATATAAGGAAGCAGCCGAAGAAAGTTCTACTGCTAATAATATTTGGGCATATCTGAAACAGACCGACGGACAAAATCGTTCTTCCCGTTTTAATACAACGATGTATAGTAAGATCAAGTTTATGGAAGGTCTGAGCTGGGACTTCAACTTTAATTACGGACGTCGTTTTGACGAATATAACTCACATACAGTTCCGTTGGCCCGCTATACCTTCAGTAATGGTGAGATTGCTTCTACAGCAACGACTCCGGACCAGATGACGACAACTTGGAAGTCGTATGCGGAAGAAACATATACGCTTGAAAATATCCTGCGTTATGACAAGAGCTTCAAAGGTGGTCACGATTTGAATGTAATGGTTGGTTACAACGAATATTTCTATAAACAATACGAGCATAAGCAACAGAAAAAGGGTTTGATAGACCCGAGTATCAGTGTTCCCGATGCAGCCACAGAAATGCAGACCAGTACTGGTACGGCGAAAGACGAAGCACTTCGTTCTGTATTCGGCCGTTTGAATTATATTTTTAACAATAAGTATATCTTGGCATTTAATGGTCGTTATGATGGAACATCACGTTTCCCACATGATGATCGGTATGCATTCAACCCTTCCGGTTCTGTGGCTTGGGTACTTTCGGAGGAAAACTTTTTCGAACCGGTACGAGATGTTGTTAATTTCTTGAAACTCAGATTCTCTTATGGTAGTTTGGGTAATCAGGATTTGAAAGAGAACTATTATGCTTATCTGGCTACTATGGGTTCCGGAAAGATATCTCAAATTTTAGATGGTAAACAACCGATAGGTGTTTCTGCACCGGGACTGGTTGCTGGTAACTTAACTTGGGAAAAAGTGACGACTGCCGACTGGGGAATGGATATTAATTTCTTAGATAATCGTTTGACTGCCACTGTCGATGGATATATTCGTCGTACAAAAGATATGTTGACAGGTGGTGCAGAGTTACCTAATGTTTTAGGAACCAGTGAACCTTTGGAAAATGCGGCAGACTTGAAAACAACCGGTTGGGATTTAACGGTTAGCTGGCGTGATAATGTGAAGCTGGCAGGGAAAACGTTGAATTACGGATTAAGCTTCAATATCGGTGATAGTCGTTCTTGGATCACTAAGTTCTCGAATGATACAGGGTCTTTGGATAGTTATTATGAAGGCTGGGAAATGGGATCTATCTGGGGGTTGGAAACAGAAGGTTTCTTTACTTCTCAGGAAGATATTGATAACCATGCCGACCAGACACAGGTCGCTTCTTATATCGGTACACGACCGATTGCACCGGGCGATTTGAAATTTAAGGATTTAAACGGTGACGGCAAAATTGATAAAGGCGCTTGGACAATTGATGACCATGGTGATTATAAGATTATCGGTAATAGTCGTGCCCGTTATGGTTTCGGGTTCAATATGAATGCAGATTGGAATGGTTTTGACTTGAGTCTGTTTGTACAGGGAGTTTTGAAAAAGAATTACAGTCCGAGTGGGGACTTGTATTTCTGGGGTATCTATGCACAACCTTGGACTAATATTACTTATGGTAACTATTATGATCGTTGGACAGAAGAAAACCCAAGTCAGGATGCTTATTTCCCGCGTTTTAAATCGTATGTTGCGGAAGGTGGAGCAGAAGCTGCTCTTACTCAGACCCGTTATTTGCAAAATGCGACTTATGCTCGCTTGAAGAACTTGACATTCGGATATACACTGCCAAAACAGTGGACAGATAAAGCAAATATCCAACGTTTACGTCTTTTCTTCTCTGGTGACAACTTGTGTGAAATAACAGGTTTGTATAAGCATTATAAACTGGATCCGGAATGTTTGGGTGGCCAAATGTATCCGTTGCAACGTTCTTATTCGTTTGGTTTAAATGTTACGTTCTAATTTTTAATTGCTGAAAGTTATGACTATTAATAAAAATATTATGAAAATAGCTGCGATAGGATTCGTTGGCATTTTAGGGTTAAGCGGATGTAACGATTCGTTTATGGACAAATATTCCGAGACTTCCATTACGGAAGAAGGTTTTTTCAAGTCGGCTGGTGATTTGGAAATCTATACAAATAATATGTACGGATATGTTACTTCCGATTATTGGGATGTCGCATCCGATAATGTGATATATGTAGAGGAGGCAAGTATCTATTCTAAGATGAGAGGAGAGCTGAATCCTGATAATGCAAGTGTATGGGGATGGGGTAGTATTCGCAATGTCAATTTTATGCTGGCAAGAGCAGATAAAGCAGAAGGTGATATGGCGGAAATTAATCACTATATCGGCTTGGCTCGTATGTTCAGAGCAAAGTTATATTATGATAAAGTATTGTCTTATTCGGATGTACCTTGGTATAGTCGTGATTTGCAGACTACGGATACGGAAGAATTATTTAAACCGCAGGATCCGCGTGCGTTGGTTGTTGATTCCATCATGGCCGATCTGGATTTCGCTGTAACTCATATGAAGGATGAAAGTGGTGCACGAACACGTTGGTATAGAAGTGGTGCATTGGCTATGCAGGCACGTATCGCCTTGTCAGAAGGTTGTTGGCGCAAATATCATTCGGAATTAGGACTGAATGATGCTGATCGTTTCTTTAAAGTGGCTGCTGATGCTTGTAAAGCGATTATGAATACAGGTAATTATGAGTTGTCTACCGGTGAAGGCGCATATGAGGCTTTGTTTAATAGTCAGGATCTTTCTTCTAATAAGGAGATGATCATTTTTGAAGATTACAGTAATGAATTAGGACGTAAGCATGGTGCCGGTGCCCGGTTTGATTGGACAACCGGCTTGTCACGCGACTTAATGGAAGATTATTATGTAATTGAAGATGGTAAGACAAAAAGATTTCAGGATGTGCCTGGTTATGATAAGAAAACATTTCTTGAGATCTTTGAAAACAGAGATCCCCGCCTGGGACAAACTTTCATGATGCCTGGTTTTATGCGTCCGGGTGAAACAGAACCTCATCGCCAGAAAATAACGATCGGTGGTTATCCGCAGGTGAAATATTCTCCGCTGACATTCGATCAGACAGAATGGGGTAAAGCCTATACAGACTTGCCATTGATCCGGTATGCAGAGGTCTTATTGATGTATGCAGAAGCGAAAGCTGAGTTAGGAGAATTAACTCAGGAGGATATTGATTTGAGTATCAATTTAATTAGAGATCGTGCCGGTGTGCCTCGGGCTACTTTGGCAGATTGGATGGCAAATGTCGACCCGGTTCAGGCTAATCGTTATCCGAATGTTACTTCTGCACAAAAAGGTGCAATTTTGGAAGTTAGACGTGAAAGACGTATTGAATTGGCTTGCGAAGGATTCCGTTATGCGGATTTAATGCGTTGGGGTGCTGGTAAGTTAATGGAAAAAGCTCCGGAGGGTATGTATATCGGTAAATTAGGCTATATTGACTTGACCGGTGACGGACAACCTGATTATGCAGTTGTGGCAACACAGGCAGATGCCGATGCTATTCCACAGGCAGATAAGGAAAAATATAAATTGAATATAGAGATTTTGGCAGGAAATACATTTGAACTGACTGGTGGAGATAAAGGATATATTCGTTTGATTTCTCAGGTTAATAAATGGAATTTTATTGAACCGAAGTATTATTATAGTCCGATATCAACAAAAGATATCGTACTGAACAAAAACTTAATTCAGAATAAATTTTGGACTAAATAGTCGGGAGCGCTTTTTTACTCTTTGAGTAGGAAATGAATATTATATATCTCAAAAGTTACATCTTTTATTTTAGGTGTGAACTTTTGGGATATATTTTTGAATCATTTTTATCTTTCTATCTTTGCGGTTGAATTACATTTAATATTGATAAATTATATACATGAAAACACAAAGTTTTGTTAGTATTACCTTGGTAGTACTTGTTTTGAGTGTTTTTATTTCTTGCTCTGAACAGAAAAAAGAACAACAACTCACTGTCCTTGCTTGGAACGTTTGGCATGCAGGGCATTCCAAAGCTTATGGACAGCAAGCCTGTGATGGGACGATCGGTATCCTGAAAAAAAGTCAGGCTGATGTCATCTTGATGGTGGAAACATATGGAGCCGCTCCTATGATTGCTGATTCGCTCGGTTATGATTATTATTTGATATCCAGTAATCTTTGTATCTTCAGCCGTTATCCGATCATAAAGAAATATACATTTCCGGATGTGATAGATACCTTCAATTTCGGAGGTGTAGAGATCGATATGGACGGGACTCCTGTCCGTCTGTTCGATACTTGGATTCACTATTTGCCGGATATGCGCCTTGTTCCGACCGATAAATCAGAAGAAGAAATATTGGCCTGGGATGATGCCGGAACACGCGATGAAGAAATCCGAAAGATACTCGGAGCTTTGAAACCAATGATTGCCGAATCAGATAGTATCCCTATCGTCATGGGCGGCGATTTCAACAGCCACTCGCATCTGGACTGGACAGAGGCGACCAAAGATATGTATAATCACGGTGGTGCCGTCGTGAACTGGACTGTCTCTAAAGAAATGCAGGCTGCTAACTTCAAGGATAGCTTCCGTGAGATTAATCCCGATCCGGTGAAGAATATCGGGACGACTTGGCTGACGGATGCCGATTCGCTGGAAACAGTCAATCGCCAGGATCGTATCGACTTCATTTATTACCAAGGAAAGACGATACAGGCGGTAGAGTCCCAATGCTATGACAATATTCTGGGTGAAACATTTTCTTTCAAAGGGGAAGACTTCTTTTATGCTTCTGATCACAGGTTTGTGTTGACAACCTTTACGATTAGAAAATAGAAAACTTACTACTAATATTCTAAATAAACACATTAATAACATGAAGAAAACAATCTTGAGCATCGCCCTGCTGAGCGGCATCGCTTCTTTTGCCAATGCAGCCTACACTGGGCATGTCTTTGTCGATAAAAACAACAATGGAGTATTTGATAAAGGCGAGAAAGCTATGGCAGGTGTTCTCGTTTCTGACGGTCTGAACGTCGTAAAGACGGCTGGCGACGGCTCTTTCACCCTACCCGGCCACGAACGGGAACGCTTCATCTTTATCACCACCCCTTCCGGCTATAAAACAAACAATAAGCATTATCACCGTATTGATGGCGACCAAATTTCGTACGATTTCGGGCTGCAACCCTATAGCGGAGGTATAAAATCCGACGGCAGTCATAAATATGTGCATATCGCCGATACGGAGATATTCAACACCGACAATCATGGTGACTGGGTATCCAACGTACGCGATTATACCTCCAACGAGGAGGCCGCCTTTATTATCCATACCGGCGATATCTGTTATGAGAACGGTCTGAAAGCCCATATCAAATTGATGAATACGGCCAATATGAACTGCCCTATCTTCTACTGTGTCGGCAATCACGACCTGGTAAAAGGAAAATACGGTGAGGAACTGTTCGAAAGCATCTACGGTCCGGTCTTTTATTCATTTGATGCCGGTAGCGTGCATTATATTGTGACTCCGATGGCGGGCGGCGATTATCAGCCGGGCTATACGAAGGAAGATGTCTATCGCTGGCTGAAGAACGATCTGGCGCAAATCCCGCAAGGCAAGCCCATTGTCGTATTCAATCATGACTTGCTGACTTACGGCGACCAGTTTATCTTCGGTATCAACGACCAGGAACAAATTAACTTGAATGACCATAACCTGAAAGCCTGGGTATACGGTCACTGGCATATCAATTACATAAAGAAACAGGGTAACGTCTACTCTGTCTCTACTGCTACCCTGGACAAGGGAGGTATCGACCATTCTACCAGCGCTTTTCGCGTGCTGCACGTGGACAAGAAAGGTGATTTCACCTCTGAATTGCGTTACACTTATCTTGATAAAAGTATCCAAATCTCTACTCCGGCCGAAGGACAAGTTCCGGTATTGGCTTCGGGTGCTGTGCCTGTGACAGTGAATGTCTATTCGTCAGTCTCTCCCGTGAAAGAGGTTTCTTATTCTTGTCAGATAGATGGAAAGACATTTGTCAGCAATCGTAAGTTGAGCCAGGCTACGGACTGGTGCTGGAACTCCGAAGTACCCTTTACTGCCGCTCAACGTGGGAAGATGGCTACCCTGAAAGTAAGAGCACTCTTCAACAATGGCGAAGTGGCGGAAACCGAAGCGGTATTCACCTATCAACCAACAAATGTAAAACCGGATTTGTCAGCCGACTGGAATAACCTGCTGGGTACTCCCGAACATGTTGTAACTGCTTCTTCGAGCGTAAACCCGCCTCTCGAAATGGCCTGGGTGAAGAATATTGGGGCCAATATCTATATGACTTCCCCATTGGTTTACAACGGTATGATTTATGTTGCCTCTGTCGATGAGAACCTGCAAGGTGATGCTCATATTTATGCCCTGAACGGACAAACGGGCGAGTTGCTTTGGAAATACCAGACACGTAATTCCATTAAAAACACTATCGCTATCGACAATGGTCGTGTGTTGGCACAAGACGCCCAGGGATATCTGTATGCCGTAGATGCCCAAAGCGGTAAATTAAGCTGGGAGAAACAACTGCCGGTTGCTGGTCTGCCTTCTCTGATCGAAGGTTTGGTTGCTTCCGACGGTGTTGTGTATGCCGGGACAGGCAAAGGTCTTTGTGCCATCGACACTAAAGACGGACGTGAGATCTGGCGCAATAAAGACTGGGGGCAGGGCGAAGGCACCACCACCACCTTCTCCGTAGGAAAGAATATGCTGATCGCCTCTTCCCAATGGCGTGCCCTCTACGGCAACGACCTGAAGACCGGTGAGTTGAAATGGACAGCCGACACTAACGGTCTGCGTAACCGCGGCGCATCGGCAGCCGTTCATGGTGACCTGCTCTACCTTATCTCCGACAAGTCTTTCTTTATCCTCGATGCCAATACAGGCCGTGTGATTGTTCGCAAGGAACTGCCTTTCAGTGTCGATGTAACCTCAACACCGTTACTGACAGATAAGGAGATCATCTTCGGCTCCGCAAAAGACGGTTTGGTCGCATTGGATAGCGAGACGCTAGAGATTAAATGGAAGTTTAATACCGGAGATGCATTGGTATATACTTCCCCTTACTCCCGTAAAGTATCTGCAACTATCGAGACAAGTCCTGTCTTATCAGGCAATACGGTTTATGTAGGAGCTTCCGACGGTACTATCTATGGCGTGAATAAGGAGACCGGAAGGTTTGCCTGGAAGCATGCGACAGGCGCTCCGGTATTCGGTTCGGTAGCCGTTTCGGGGAATACGTTGATAGCGGTCGATTTCGGAGGAAACGTGTATACGTTTGTTGCCGCCGAATAAAAGCTTGATACTAAGCTTTGAATAGATAGGTGCGTTTCCAAAACGGAGGCGCACCTTTTGTTTGTATATGACTGGAGGATTCTATATCTTTGCATTATTACTGATTATAACTGTATTAAAGAAACCATTGAGATATGAAACGTTCTGAAGTTGTAGAGTTAATAAAAGAGACTATACGTCGTATTGCTCCCGGTGCAAAGACTATCTTGTATGGTTCGGAAGCACGGGGTGATGCCCGTCCCGACAGCGATATCGATCTTCTTATTCTGGTTGACGGTGATACAATGACACTGGCACAGGAAGAAGAAATAACGCTTCCTCTCTATGAGTTGGAGTTACGAACAGGCGTCTCTATCAGTCCAATGATCGTTTTAAAAAAGTTATGGGATAACCGTCCTTTCAAAACTCCTTTTTATGTCAACATTATAAATGAAGGGATTGTATTATGAAAGAAATATTGGATGAAGAAAGCCGGAAAGCTTTGATAGCTTACAGGCTTCAACGGGCTTATGAGACGTTGAAAGAGGCAGAGGTCATGATACGGGAATCATTTTATAATGCAGCCGTTAACCGTATGTATTATGCATGTTATTATGCAGCTGTAGCTTTATTACTGAAATATGATATTCAGACTCAGACTCATAATGGTGTGAAAACAATGCTTGGGTTGCATTTTATTTCTACAGGAAAGCTGTCATTAAAAATAGGCAAGACTTTCTCTACTCTCTTTGAAAAGAGGCAGAGTGGTGACTATGATGACTTTGTCTATTGCGACCAAAGCATGGTCGAAGAATTATACCCACAGGCCAGCCTGTTCATAGATTCTGTAAAAGAGATACTTACCAAACCTTAAGTCGGATAAGCATCTCTTAGGGAAAGTTTGGGGGAATTTATTTCAATTTAAATGCTACTTTATTGCGAATATCTGTTGAGGAAGCGCCGATCCATGCTTCGAACTTACCCGGTTCGGCTACCCATTCATGGCGGGCGTCATCGAAGAAACTCAACGCCTCTTTTCCAATGGTGAAGGTTACCTCCCGGGTCTCTCCCGGAGCCAGTTTTACCTTGCTAAAGCCTTTCAGTTCCTTTACAGGACGGGGCAGGGATGATTTCAAATCACTGATATATAGCTGTATTACTTCCGATCCTTCACGACTGCCAGTATTGGTGACAGGTAGGGTAATGGTAAGCGTTTCATCCTGTCCCATCACTTTCTTGTCGGCTATGGCCTTCCCATAGGCAAAAGTAGTATAGCTCAGGCCATGACCGAAGGAGAACAGCGGTTTTGTCTTTTCCTTGTCCGCCCAGCGATAGCCGACGAAGATTCCTTCGTTGTACTTCTGATCCACGATAGGGCTGCCGTAGTTGCGGGGAGTACCCGGATATTCGCCCAGCTTATGCGCACCTACATCCTGCAAAGAAGCGGGGAAAGTGAACGGCAACTTGCCGGACGGATTGACATCGCCCGTCAATACCGAAGCAATGGCACTGCCTGCTTCCGACCCCAGATACCATGCCTGCACGATGGCGGGGACTTCTTTCACCCACGGCATGGCGATGGCATTGCCTGAGATATTTACTACAATCAGGTTCTTGTTAGCCTTTGCCAGGGCGGTTATTACCTTATCCTGGCCGTAAGACAGACCGAGTTCCTTACGGTCTGCATCCTCGCAGTCCTGATGCGCGCTCTTATTCAGGCCGCCGATAAAGATGACGTAATCGGCCTCTTTGGCAACGGCAACGGCTTCGGCTATCAATTCTTCCGGCGAACGGCTGTCCTCCAGGTCCTGACCGGATTTCACACCATTGTATTCACCGCTCGGGTCGCCTACATAACCACGTGCATAAATGACTTCCGCCTGGTCGCCCACCCGTTTCCGGATGCCGTCCAGCGGGGAGAGTTCGTATTTTACTTTCAGGGAAGAAGAACCGCCGCCTACAGTCATCATCTTGATGGCATTCTCGCCGATGACGGCTATTCTTTTTGCCCGGTTCAGGTCGATAGGGAGCAGGTTATTCCGGTTCTGCAACAACACGATGCCCTCTTCACCGATACGG
>OHQG01000926.1_pt1 | contig 13595 bp, 10 predicted proteins | sample 1577871 | NCBI WGS metagenome assembly OHQG01 (sample SAMEA3879604, study PRJEB24766) | human gut metagenome | biome: human-associated habitat; feature: feces | place: USA | collected 1985/1987
GCGGGTATCCACGCTTCGCTGCGCGGTATCGACATGATCCTCAAGGAGGGCATGAACGTGCGCGTGGTGCTGCTGCCCGAGCCGGAGGACCCCGATTCGTTCGCGCGCAGCCATACGGCATCCGAGTTGCAGGAGTATATCCGCGCCAACGAGCAGGACTTCCTGGAGTTCAAGGCCAAACTGCTGTTGCAGGACGCCGAGGGCGACCCGATCCGCAAAGCGGCGCTGATCGCCGACATGGTGCAGTCGGTGTCGGTGATTCCCGATCCGATTCAGCGCTCGGTCTACATCAAGGAGTGCGCGCGGATCATGGACATCGACGAGCAGATACTCATTTCGGAGGTGGCGCGCAAGCGCATGACCACGTCGGGCGACCGCGAGACCGACGAGTTCCTGCGCCGTCAGACGACCCTCCGGCAGCGGGAGGCGCAGCAGCCCGGGGTGGAGTTCGTCAAACAGGTCGAGGCGGGGAGCAGTTTCGAGACGCTGGAGCGCGAGATCGTGAAATACCTGCTCAAGTACGGGCACTGCTCGTTCGATTTCAAGGAGGGCCGGACGATGGTGGCGTGCAACGTCGCGGAGGTGATTTTCTCGGAGCTCAGCGACGACAACATCGCCTTCCGCAATCCGGTCTACAACAAGATCATGGCGGCCTACCGCGAGCAGTGGGCGCAGCTGGGGACGGGGGTGGAGGTTCCGGCGCACGTCTTCCTGAACCATATCGACCCCGAGGTGTGCAACATGTCGGTGGACATCCTCACCTCGGACGACAACTATGTGGCCAGCGAGCTGTGGCGGCGTAAGGAGATCCACATCGACACCGACGCCGAGATGCTGGCCGTGGGGGTTCCGAAGGCCGTGACGCTCTACAAGTCGAAGGTGATCGAGGCGCTGATCAAGGAGTTGCAGGGCCGGCTGGGCGACGAGAACATTTCCGACGAGGAGATGCGCGACGTGGTGCAGCGGCTTACGGCCTACAATCAGGTCAAAGTAACGATTGCAAATAAGATACAACGATTGATTTTATAACCCGTATTTGACGGGCCGCATTGAAGGGAGACTTCGGGATAAGGATTTTTAAAGAAAAAGGGGGCGGGTCTCGGGTCGTACACGCATCACTGCGCATACCGTGTGCAAACAGAAAATAAACAGAAAGATGTGTAAAACATATCAAAGATAAAAGAATTAGTTACCTTGACCGATTCCCACCCCCGCAATTAAAATCGCAATTTGTGTGCCGTTTTTGAGTATTATGAGTGAACAGAAAAAGATAAATATCCGGAACAAGCGCGCCACGTTCGACTATGAGATTCTGGAAGAATACGTTGCGGGCATCGTGCTCGTCGGAACGGAGATCAAGTCCATCCGCGCCGGCAAGGCCTCGATGGTCGATACGTTCTGTTATTTCGACAAGGGCGAACTGTGGGTGCGCGGCGTCAACATCGCCGAATACGCCTGGGGAACGTGCAACAACCACGTGCCGCGCCGCGACCGCAAGCTGCTGCTCACGGCCCGCGAATTGGACAAGTTGCAGCGCGCTTCGCAGGACAAGGGCCTGACGATCGTGGGCCTGCGGCTGTTCCTGAACGAGCGCGGCCTGGCGAAGGTCGTCGTGGGGCTGGCCCGCGGCCGCAAGTCGTACGACAAGCGCGAATACCTCAAGGAGAACGACGCCCGGCGCGAGATGGATAAGGCGATGAAAAACTACCGGTAATTTATCGTGATGGCGGCCTGTTTCCGGGCTTCCCTTGCAGCCCGCGAATGGGAAATACTCCAGTATGTCCCATCCGCATACTGTGGCACGAAACCCGAAACTGCGCTCGCCCAGACGATAAATAAAAAAAGAGACACTTATGACGAAAGCGATATTTTTGGACGTCGACGGAACGCTGATCAGCTTCAAGACCCACCGGGTGCCCGCTTCGGCGCTCGAGGCGTTGCGTGAGGCCCATGCGCGCGGCGTGCAGCTGTTCATCGCCACGGGGCGCGCGGCGGCCGATCTGGCCGATCTGGAGGCGATTCCCTACGACGGCGTGGCGGCGCTCAACGGCGCCGACTGCCTGATGCGTGACGGCCGCGTCGTGGCCCGGCATCCGATTCCGCGCGCCGACTTCGAGAAGTCGCTCGCCTTGTCGGCGGAGCTGGATTTTCCGGTCGGGTTGGAGTTGAACGACGGGGTTTTCGTCAACCGCGTGACGCCCGAAGTGGTGCGTCTGGCGGAGATGGTGGCGCATCCGGTCCCCGAACAGGTCGATCTGCGGGCGCTTTTCGACCGGGGAGACTGCTGCCAGATGTGCTTTTATTTCGATCCCGAACTCGAAAAGAGGGTGATGGCCGAACTGCCGTCGCTCGTGGCGTCGCGCTGGTGCCCGATCTTCGCGGACGTCAATGTCCGGGGTGTCGACAAGGCGACGGGCATGGCCGAGTTCGCTGCGCGTTTCGGCTTTGCGAACGGCGAGACGATGGCTTTCGGCGACGGCGGCAACGACGTGGCGATGCTGCGGGCCGCAGGCGCGGGCGTGGCGATGGGCAACGCATGCGACGAGGCGCTCGCCGCCGCGGACTATGTGACGGCTTCGGTCGATGACGACGGAATCCGGCGCGCATTGGAGCATTTCGGGGTGATATAGCGTCTGCGTTCCGGCGGATAATCCGGGTTGCGTCGCGACGAGTCCCTTCCGAGGGAGGGCAGATTTGCAAACGACGCCGGAGGCGGCGACAACCGCCGATGGTGGCGAGAAAACGATAGGATAACTTATGAGTTTAATACTTGCTATTGAGACCGGAACGGACATCTGTTCCGTGGGCATCGCCAAGGACGGCGAACTGCTGTCGCTGCGCGAGAGCGACGAGGGGCGCGACCACGCCCGCAAGGTCGGCGTGTTCGTCGACGAACTGCTGCGCGAGACGGACATTGCGCCCGACGAACTCGACGCCGTGGCTGTGGGTAAGGGCCCCGGATCGTATACGGGACTGCGCATCGGCGTGTCGTTCGCCAAGGGATTGTGTTACGGGTTGCAGAAGCCGCTGGTGGCCGTCGGGTCGCTCGATGCGCTGGCCGAAGTGGCGCTCGAAGATTACGAAGCCGGGATTCTTTCCGTCCCCGACTGGGAACATGCCTGCCTCTGCCCGATGGTCGATGCCCGCCGCATGGAGGTCTATGCGCAGGTTTTCGACGCCGAAGGGCGTCCGCAGAGCGAAGTTTCGGCCGAGGTGGTCGACGCCGGGAGTTTCGCCGCCTTCCGCGGTCAGGGGCGTCCGTTCGTGATCTTCGGCAGCGGGGCGCGCAAATGCGCCGGCATCCTTTCCGACGCGGTGTGCGTGGAGGTGACCCCGTCGGCCCGCGGGCTTGCCCGGCTCGCCCAGCAGGCCCTCGACGAAGGCCGCACGGAGGACATCGCCTATTTCGAGCCGTTCTATCTGAAGGATTTCGTCGTTACGACATCCCGCAAGAAGTTGTTTTGAGCGGTTGCCGGCAGTATGACCGAGGCTGACCTGATACGGCTCCTGTCGGAGCGGTTCCACGGCAATTTCGCCGACGAGACGGCCCGGAGGGTGCGCGATGCCGGGGCTGTGGATCTGTTGTACGCGGTGGCGACCGCGCCGCATCCGGAGCTGCCGGGACCTGTCCGGCAAAAGGTGCTGTTCCGCGGCGCCTATGTGCTCGAACGGATCTATTTCGACGCCCCCGAGGCGTTCATGCCCCGTGCCGAATCCTTTTGCCGGGTCGATTTCGCGGCGCACCGTGTCGAGCCGATTATCCGCGAGGTGTGCAAACCGGCCCAGAATGACCAGCAATTTTGTTTCCATATCCTGAATGAAGGCCGCGATATCCTCTGGTGGTCGGAGCGAACGGGATACGGTCATTATTACCTGTACGATGGAAACGGACGCCTGCAAGGGGCCGTCACTTCGGGCGCATACGTCGCCGGAAAGATCGAACGTATCGATACGCTCGCCCGGACGATCGTCTACGAGGGTTACGGACGGGAACCGGGTGTCAATCCGCATTACCGCTTTTATTACAAAACCGGATTCAACGGCGGCGAGCCGGTTTTGCTCACTCCCGGAAACGGCGAACATTCGGTGGCATTCTCTCCCGACGGACGTTTCCTGACGGACACTTGGTCGCGTATGGATCGTGCCCCGCGGCATCAGGTCTGCGACATGAAAGGCCGCGGCCGTATCGAACTGGAGCCGTGCGACCTTTCGGAACTCTATGCCCGCGGATGGCACGAACCGGAAGTCGTCGAAGTGCTGGCTGCGGATTCCGTGACCCGGCTCTATGGCATCGTCTACCTTCCTTTCGACCGGGAACCCGGGCGGAAATACCCGATCATCAGCAATGTCTATCCCGGCCCCCATGTCGATCTGGTTCCGCAGGCCTTTACCTTGGATGACAACTACAATCAATCGCTCGCACAGCTGGGATTCGTCGTCATAAATTTCGCCTACCGCGGCAGCGGCCCCTGGCGCGGACGCGATTTCCATACGTTCGGCTACGGGAATCTGCGGGATTATGCTTTGGCCGACGACATGGCCGCGATCCGGCAGATTGCAGCCCGCTATCCTTGCGCCGATATTGAAAGAGTCGGAATTTACGGACATTCCGGAGGCGGTTTCATGACGGTCGCCGCCATGCTGAACCATCCGGAATTTTACAAGGTCGGGGTGGCTGCTTCGGGGAACCATGACAATAATATTTACTCCCAGTGGTGGGGCGAAACTTTCCACGGAGTAAAGCAGACCTGGGGGAAAGACGGGAAACCGCATTTCGAATGTCATATTCCGACCAACATCGAATTGGCCGACCGGCTGGCCGGACGGCTGCTGCTCATCACCGGAGACATGGACAACAATGTGCATCCGGCATCTACGGCCCGGCTGGCCGATGCGCTGATCCGGGCCCGCAAGCGTTTCGACATGACGGTCATTCCCGGAGCGGATCATGGTCTCGGGAACTCATATTATGTAAATCTGATCCGCTATTATTTTACGGAACATCTTCTCGGGTTGCCTCAGCAGGAGATCGATATAGTCAAACACAACTAATGGATAATGCGTATGAAGCAAACTTTAAGAAATTTTTTACCATTCGTATTTACGTCATTGTTACTTGTAACGATACTTCCTGCCGTCGCTGCTTCTGAGAGCGAGGGGAACAAACATCCGGTGTGGGGTACGGTCAAGGATACGAATGGTGTACCGCTTGTCGGTGTGTCCGTGGTTGTCGTAGGAACGCATTCCGGTGTGAATACTGATATTAAGGGTACGTTCCGGATCATAGTTGCCGACGGCGCTACGTTGCGATTCTCATACATTGGTTATGAACCGCAGGAACTCAAGATAAAGCCTGATCGGGTCGGTTATGATATAACGCTCAAGGAGCAGTCCACGGACATCGGACAAGTCGTCGTGACAGGCTTTGCCAAAACTGAGATTCGCAAAAGCACCGGTTCGGTTGCCGTGATTGAAGGAAAAGATCTCAAGACTTCGCCTTTGGAGGGAGTAGACAAACTGTTGCAGGGCAAACTGGCCGGAGTGAGCGTGCAATCCGTATCCGGCCGTCCGGGCGAAGCCGTGAAGATCCGCATTCGCGGAACGAGCACCATCACGGGCAATGCCGAACCGCTGTGGGTCATTGACGGCGTACCGATGCAGAAGGAGGTCCCGACACCTCCTGTTTCCAACACGCAGATTCGCTCCGGAGACTTTTCGAATATTTTTGCTACGGGCATCGGTGGGATCAATCCTAACGACATCGAGTCGATCTCCGTGTTGAAGGACGCTGCCGCTGCCGCAATTTACGGATCTCAGGCTGCCGGCGGTGTGATCGTGGTAACGACCAAACGCGGCAAGTCGGGACCTACGCACGTCAACTATTCGGGAACCGTATCCATTCAGACGCGGCCTGTACGGTCTGCCAATTTGATGAACTCACGCGAGAAACTGGCCTGGGAGCAGGAATTATGGGACGAATTTGCAGCTGCCGGTTATGCGAATAATCTTCAGGATGGCAAAAGTTACTATCCGGTTGTGGGTATCGTGGGCATGATTCGTTCGGGATACGGCAAATATAAGGGATTGAGCGTCGCAGAGCAGGATGCCAGGATTGCGGAACTGGGCAGCCATACGACAGACTGGTTCGAGGAACTGTTCCGGACGACAGTTTCCACAAGCCACTATCTCTCCATTTCGGGAGGTAATCCCAAAATGGCCTATTATCTCTCAATGGGATATGGTAACGATCAGGGCATTGTGTTGAAAAACTCGTACGACCGTTACAATTTCAACGGCAAGATCGATGTAACACCGAACAGAGTCGTATCGTTCGGTATCAGTACGGATTTCTCCTATCAGACATCCAAGGCACCGTCGAGCAATGTGGATATGTTCAAATACGCCTATTTCGCCAATCCCTATGAACGCCCTTATAACGACGACGGTTCCTATCGGGCTGACGAGACTTATTTTTCCTTGAGTGAAATCAATGGAAGCTATACGGTAGCGCTTCCCGAAAACGGATTCAACCTGATGCGGGAGATCAATGAGACTTCGGCCAAGAGTACCAGCGGAAACTTCACACTGACGGGAAATACGACGGTCAATATCACCAAGGATCTGAAGTTCGTGGGTCTGGCGTCGTTCTCCTATATTTCGGATCACGGGGAGAATATCAATGGAAAGAATACCTATGCGGCATGGATGGATCGGCCGTTCGAAAACAATACGACGACTTCGAAACGAATCTATGGTTCCATTTATCAGACTTCGACATACAATACCAATTATATGTTACGGGGACATTTCGCCTATGGACATACTTTCAACGAAATACATCGGCTCAATGTGTTGGCCGGAGCGCAGATCAGCCGGAATTACGCCAAGACGATTTTTACCAAACGTTACGGCTACGACCCCGTTACGGGCAACCACTCGACGCCGCTTTATCCTGCGAGCGGAAACAATTCGGTGATCGATTACGATAAACTTGTCAGTTTCGGGAAGACCCTCGATAATTCCACCGGGCAAGCTATTACGGAAAACGCTATGGCCTCGTTCTACGGTACGATCGACTATATCCTGCTCAACCGCTATGTTTTCAATGCCTCGGTAAGATCCGACGGATCGAATAATTTCGGCAGCAAGGAGCAGTTCAATGCTACCTGGTCGGCAGGTTTTTCTTGGAATATAGACGAAGAGTCGTGGATGAAAGGGAAAATCTCGGATGTGATCAGTTCGATGACGCTCCGTTTGGCCACGGGTTATACGGGCGGTGTCAATAAGTCGGTCTATCCGGTAATCATCATGAAATACGATAACACGTTTCGAATTTCCGATACGGATTCCTACCGGATGGGGACTATTTCGAATGCCCCGAATCCGCATCTGAGCTGGGAGAAGACCTGGGATATCAAAGCGGGTCTGGACATCGGATTTTTCAAGGATCGTTTGCGATTGCAGGTCGAAGCATACAACCGTAAAGGATACGATCTCGTGACTTCTTCGCGCGTGAATTCGGCAGTCGGATTTATTTCGCAGGGATATAATACATCCGAACAGGTGAACCGGGGAGTCGAGTTCACTTTGGGGGCGACGATTCTGCGTTATAAGGATTTTGCGTGGAATTTTACTGCCAATGCGGCTTACAATATGAACAAACTGACCAAATACGTGTCGCCCAACAGCGGTATCTATGGTCAGTATTATGTAGGTTATCCCCAGGGGATGATCATCACGGGCAAGAGTACGGGCATCGATCCATCGACGGGATTCTACAATTACGAACTGCGTCCCGATGCGAAAATAAACGAAGTCGCGGACTACCGGAACATGCAAAACTATCTTTTCTATGTAGGTACATCGACGGCTCCCTGGACGGGCGGGTTCAATACGTCCGTTCGTTACAAGGGGCTTACGCTCAGTATGAACGGTGTGTTTTCGTTGAACGGCAAAGTGCTGAACGATATCGTATCCCCCGCATCCTACAGTTCGGTGAGTGACCGGAATATGACCGGTGTGGATAAGGAGCCCATTCCCAACTCCAAATACGACCTTTATGTCAACCATCTCAATGTCGTGCGTGATGTAACCTATCGCTGGACTCCGGATAATCCTGTTACGGACGGTTATCCGCGTCTGATCGACATATACGGAGGGCGCCTTTACGATCAGAACGGCAATCTTATCGCCCAGAGTCTTCCTTCCGAATCAAGAGTTACGAACTGTCTGTTGCTGGAGAATGTTTCTTATTTGAAAATCAGTTCCCTGACATTGCTTTACGACCTTCCCGGCGCGTGGGTGAAGAAACTTCACATGCAAAATTGCAGCGTGTCGTTTACGATGAACAATCTGGCGACGTTCACGAATTACTCGGGGCTGGACCCTGAAACTCCCGGTGCGGTGTACCCGCAATGCCGCTCCTATTCGATCGGACTTTCGATCGGATTTTAATTCCGAAACGGTAATTTCAAAACAGAGAGTATGAAAAAGACATTCACAGTGATTGCACTCGTGTTATTAGCCGTATCCTGCAACCGCTATTTGGATATAAAACCTTACGGACAGACCATCCCCGAAACAGCCGAGGAATTTTCAGCGTTGCTCCATGCGCATCTCGACGAGATCGATTACGGAGAGGAGGTCGTGATGGGCGACGGATTGGAAATGGCCGATTTGGAGTGTTATGCCGATAACCTGGCTGCTAATCTGACTCAATATCCCGGAGGAAATTATATTTCGCTTTACATAGGAGAGCAACTTTCCGCTAAGCAAACTCTGTATACGAATCTTTATGCGGTGATTCGGGATTGCAACATCATAATCGGTTATCTCGAAGACCGGAGCAGCCGGCTCGGGATGGACGTGCTCGGTACGGCGTATGCCCTTCGCGGTATCTGCTATTATAATTTGCTGCGCAACTTCTGTCAGGCTTGCAATCCGGATAATCCGGGGCCTGGTGTACCGTTGGTTACAGAATTTGATATGGAGGCGAAGCCTACTCGCAGTACTTATAACCAGACCGTCAAACGGATCGAAGAGGATTTGAATAAAGCGATCGAATACGACATTCAGGATGAGATCTACCGCTTCAATTCCGATGTCGCCAAAGGCTATCTGGCCCGGCTCTATTTCTGGACACAGCAGTATCGTTTGGCAGCTCAGTATGCCTCGGAGTTATTGGAAAAATATCCGTTGCTCGATGCGGAACCTTACAAGGCGATGATCGGGGAACAGATGGCCAAGAGTGGCAACATGATCTTCAAGGCACAGATTTATGCTGGATCTTCGGAATCTACAGCGCTGACGAATTCAAAGAATTATTTGAAAAACAGACCTTGTTCCCGCCTGTTTTACGATCTTTTCGCCGAAAAGGAAAAAGATGTGCGTTTCACGCTGTCGATCGATGCCAAAAGACTGCCGGCTAAGAACCTGCTTTCCTGCCTGCGAAGCGCTGAATTGCAGTTGATTCTAGCTGAGAGTTACTATCATAGCGAAGAACCCGAAAAGGCCCTTGCTGCTTTGAACGAACTGCGACGAAAGCGCATTGCCGATGTCTCGGACTACACGATGCAGACTCTGCCTCCGGTCGATCACGACGATTTGATTCAGGTCGATGCCAAGGGAAATGCGCTGACTCCGCTGCTGTATGCTATTCATTGCGAACGCCGCAAGGAACTTTTCCTTGAAGGAGATCGCTGGTACGAACTCAAACGTAACGGATGTCCGGAATTCTGGGTCGCCAAGCAGGGACTGAAATACACGACTTATTCCTGGATGTATACTTTCCCGCTTTACGCTCCCGATATTCAATTGGTCGAGGGGTTGGAGCAAAATCCGGGGTACGATAAAATGGAATAAAAGAATCAGGATTATGAACAATACGATGAAAAGACGAATGATTGCGTTTGTCGCAGCGATTGCGGCTGTTGTGTCGCTGAGTGGCTGTGATGACAACTATGATGAGACGCCGCCTTTGGCTAAGGATTATTTGACGAAATACATTATGCCCGACGGTGTATTTCTCGGGAATGAGGATTGGGCGCAGATCGCAAGCGAAGAAGATGAATATGAAGCCTTTCTGGAAGGTTCGAAATAACTGTTGAACAAACCTTTATTAATTAAAACTTTGGTTATGAGAAAATTTTTATTTGCATTGCTCGCGGCGCCGCTGTTATTCGGCGCTTGTTCGGATGACAACGATGAATCGACGCCTACGCTTTCTTTTGCGAAGCCGGTGCTCGCGCTTTCGACAGGTTCTGTAACACTGGATCTGCAAGTCAGCGGTGTAGATTTATCATCGCTTGCGTCGCCCGTCACCGTTCCCGTTGCTTTCTCGGGTACGGCTGTCAAGGGTTCCGAGTATTCCGTATCGGCCGAACAATTCATATTGGGAGGTAACAATCAGTCGCTTTCGATTACGGTAACGGCTTTGGACAACTACGACGAAGCCAAGGAAATCGTCGCGACGTTGGGCTCGGTGGCTGACTTTATCCCCGGGAAAAATGCCACGGCGAAGATCAGTCTGGGAGTGAAAGGTAAAATTATGTATTCCTTCTCTGTCAAATCCATGACCATGGGTGAGACCGGTTCCGTTCAGTTGGATCTTTATACGGCTACGGGGGCAAAATATACTGCGGAGCAGGATATCGTCATTCCCATTGAGATCGCCGAAGGTTCGACGGCTGTCGAGAATACCAATTTTACGTTCGAGGGGGCTAAACAACTGGTTGTCGTTCAGGGTAAAAGTTCAGGTGCCATTACCCTTAAAGCCGGCACGCTGGAAACCGGAAAAGACAAGGTCGTTCTGAAAACCGGACTGGAGAACAACAAAGGATTCGTCCGGGGACAGTATAACGAGATTACCGTAACGATTTTCGGATCGTATTTCAGCAAACTGGAAGGTACATGGAAAATGAGTGCCGAAGGTAATTATGATCCTATGGAGTATGCCAATCTGAATGGAAGCAGTTCTGAATACGACAAACCTACGTTCGACGCCGATATGGCTGCTTTACCCGCATATAATGCAAAGGACCGGTTGATTTTCACGGAAGAGGGTCTTACGACCTCGCTTGAATCGACCTTGAAAAACTTCTTCCGGGAGAATTCGGGTATCTCGAATGGTGGCGAATTTACATTATACAGCATGTCGGGGAAAATTCCGGTTCAATTAATCCTTCTGGATAATGTAAATCGCTATTTTTCTGCAATAGAGCAGAGTCAAGATACAGAAGCTTATATTGGAGTCCGTTTTAAGGATGGAGATGCCAATAAAATGGAGATGTATTTTATTGATTTTGATTCAAAATCATTTTTGATTGATAAATTGTATTACGAAGAAAATAAACCGACCGCTCAATATTATCCTTATATTTCCTTTACATTCGAGCGAGAGACTGAATAAGTCAGCCTTTTTCGTTATAACAAGGGGCTGTCTAATAAGTCCCTGAAATTGAAATCACCCTCGTCAGAGCTTGTTCTGGCGAGGGTGAAATCATTAAACCGGACTTGTTAGATAGTCTCTTGTTATATTTATTTTACTTATGCTTTGTATTGATTTACCAGTGCTCTTAAAGTTTCTTCTCTTATAAGACCGACTGCTTTGGCAACAATTTTATTATTTTTAATAATTAGAGTGGTAGGTAATGTGTTTACACCGTATTTTGTTGCAATATCTTCTCCTGCTTGATCGATGTCAATACGTCCAAAATGACATTCTTTATTTGTATAATCATTTGCAACTTTTTCAAATATTAAGCGATACCTCTTACATGGACCATTCCATGGGGCTGTAAAATACATCACCAATACCCCAGGTCCCTCTGTTGACCAGAATTCAACTTCACCCTCGGTCAGGAGGTTAAATACGGCTACTCGTGTTTGTGCCAAAGGACTCATATTGCGAAATAATTCGAGTAATTGCGAATTTGTCAATGGTATTGACACGTGTTCGATTGTAGTGGTTTCGGCTTCTAAAAATGTTGACTGGTTTGCAAATTTCGGTTCTTCGACCTTGCAAGATACGAGGTATAGAATAATCCCTAACAATAAGACAAGTTTCTTCATAAATTGAAAAAATTAAAATAATTATTTGACTTTATAGCTTTCTATTAATTCTGTTAGTGCTTTTTCACTCAATATTTCCACAAAGGTAGCCACAACCTCTCCATTTTTAATTATAATAGTTGTAGGAATTTTAGCAACATTGAATAGTTCTGCCAGTTCTGGAGATTCATCCACATCAACTTCCAAGAAACGACATACACTGGCAGTGTATTTTTCTGATACTTTATGATAAATGGGCTTATACATTTTACATGGTCCACTCCATGTCGCTGTAAAACAGACAGCAACCAGAGAAGTATTCAAATAGCTCTTAAATTCTTCTAAACTGCTTACTAAAACAACCGCACGAGTCTGTACAGTAGTTAATGTGTTATACAACCCAATAATTTGTGCGTCGGTTAACGGAATACATACATGCTCAATGTTGGACTCTGTAGTCGTTAATTGAGAGTCGGCATTTTTCTCTATTTTACAAGAGGAAAAAAATAGAGATTACCATAATAAAAGAAATAATTTTTTTCATAAAGCGTTAATTTTATTAACATTCTAAATGTATGAAAATAAAATGAAAAATACAATAGAATGGAAAAATATTTTTCCTGCCACCCAAAATCGATCCGAATACAAACTTTAACACAGTTTGATTTACGCCCCACCTACTGTTGAAATCGAGATTATTGAATCTGGAATTATTTTAATTTTGTTGTCGCAATATCTCAGCATCGTCGAGTAGTTTTTTCGCTTTCCGCTCCTTAACAGTCGCCTGCTCCAACCGTTCAGCCTGACGCCTTACGGCTTCTTCGTACCACTCGACTTGGTTTCGGACGGTATCGCGCATGGCCGTGTGCTGCTTATCCCTGAATATCGTTTCCAACTCCATTAGCTCCTTTTCCTTGATCTCACCCCGCATTTTCACGTAGCGGTATTTCAGGTCGTTCGCAGCTAACAGCCGATTATTCTCTGAGATTCGGTAAATGAATGCGCCTTGCAGGAAAATACATCCCAGCATGGCGAACATCATCAGAAATGTTTTCGAAGAACTGATGTCGAGCGTATAGGTATGGCGGTGTTCCTGCACGGGCAGGGTGTCGGGCCTTGTCAATGCTTCGACGGCCTGCCCGACCTGCTCGATCAATGTATGCGTCTGCTGGGTCTCGTGGTTGATTGTCCCCAGTTTGCCCGCCAATTGCGTCAGCAGCGTGTTGTATCTGTCGGTAAATTCCCGCTCCTGCTCGGTTTTTACTCCCGGCAAGGCCGTATGCCGTTGTAGGTGTTCCAGCAGTTGCGCGACTTGCCCCTGCGAGCGTTCCACGGCCTCTATCAGTCGCTCGATCCGTCCAAGCTGGACATTCTCCAAACCTGCGTTTCCTGCGCTGCCTGCCTTGGCGTTTTTGATGGTTTTGACAAGCGTTTCCTTGAGGTCTTCATACATCTCGATCGAGAGGTCGATCTTATTTTCGTTGTTCATGATTTTCCGGTTTTAAGGTTATATTTTCATTTTGGCTCTTCTTTTCTGTTCTTCCATC
>OHQG01000929.1_pt1 | contig 13586 bp, 8 predicted proteins | sample 1577871 | NCBI WGS metagenome assembly OHQG01 (sample SAMEA3879604, study PRJEB24766) | human gut metagenome | biome: human-associated habitat; feature: feces | place: USA | collected 1985/1987
TAACGATGGCTCCGTTGGCGGCATTACTGCCATAAAGAGCCGCGGCGGCTGCACCAGTCAGTACGGAAAGACTTTCAATATCATCAGGGTTAAGGTCGGCAATGCTTTCCGTTGCTCCTTGTGAGCCGTTTTCGGTAGAACCACCACTGCCGAAGTTGTACATCGGGATACCATCGATTACATAAAGCGCATTACTGCTTTGTTCGATAGATTTTGTACCGCGCATTACCACCTTGCTAGCTCCACCCATACCGGAGGAACTGCTGTTGATGACAACACCTGCCACCTTACCATTCAGGCTATTGACAAAGTTGGCATCTTTGATATTGGTTAACTGGTCTGATTTTACCTGTTGTACGTTGTAGCTGAGTGCTTTTTGCTCACGTTTGATACCCAGAGCGGTGACAACCACTTCGTTCAGGATTTCCACATTGGGGGATAATTGTATGTTGTACATACTTTTGCCGGTAACTTTTATTGTCTGTGAGACATATCCTATGTAGGAAAAGTTCAGTGTACTACCTATGGGGGCTTCGGTAGTGAAATTGCCATTTAAATCAGTGATGACTCCCAAATCCGAGCCTTCTATTCGGATATTTACTCCGATAAGAGGCTGATTGTTTTCATCAACGACTTTTCCACTTATCTTTTTAACTGTTGTGGTTACAGGTACTTGCTGAGGAATGATTTTAATATAATTCTCTGTCAGTTGATAGGTATAACCTGTTTCTTGGAGAATTGTTGAGAGGGCATTTTCAAGCCCGACATTTTTTAAACTGAGATTCAGTGCCGGCTTGTCTTTCAGTTGCGAATCATTGTAGCCTATAGATAATCGGGATTGTTTCTCCACTTCTTTCAAGGCATCAATAATCGTGATATTCTTTTTCTGAATTGTTATTTGTATACCATTCTGGGCAAAAGATAATGTTTGGTACAAAAATAAGCATAGAAATAGTACAAAACATCTTTTTGTTGCCCGTTTATATCCAATGAATTTGTAACTTTGCAACATGAATTTAAGTATTAGTTTGTTAACTCGGTTGAACTATAAGAAAATAATAGAGTTTGCACTCCGGTACTTTAATTTCTATTTCATATCCGGGAGCGTGAGGGGGCTCTGCTCCCGGGTACTTTTTTACATGTTATTGATTATTTGAGGTTTATAATTATTTTATTTCTGCATAATGTAACATTTGTCTTTCTCTATTTTAAAATCCAGATAACCGGCTACATCGACAATTACATCCATTACTTCGGTCAATGAAGCATTGTCCCTGAACCTGAAGCTGAAACGGTCATTTTTTAAATCATGAAGACTGTAGATGAACTTGTAATTGTATTTTCGTTCCAATACACGGATGATATCCGATACCGTGGTTTGACGGAATACCAGCTCTCCCCGTTGCCAAGCTGTGACATCATCTATATCGGGGTAGTTCAGATAGGATTTTCTACTTTTTTTATCAAAGGAAAATTGCTGGTTGGGATTGAGTATGACCTGTTGGCTCATATTATCATATTGCACAAGAATACGGCCTGAAAGCAAGGTAGTACTAATATCTTTGTCCGCGTAGGCTGTTACATTGAACTCGGTGCCTAAGGCGGTTATTTGAAAATCCCCCGATTTGACAACAAATGGATGGTGCTTGTCGGGCTTGACTTTGAAGTTTGCTTCTCCTATCAAATATACACTTCTGGTTTGACCTGTGAATTGTCTGGGATAAAGTAAGGTGCTTTGGGAATTTATTTGAACCTGACTTCCGTCCGGTAAGAGTATGTTTTTCATTTCTGCCGTCGGGATGAATTGTTGTACCAAGTCGGTTTCAGTGTTTTCTACTTGATAGAGCAAGTAACCTAAGGAAAGAGATATTATTAACAACACTGTCGCTGCAGATTGCCACAGCCCGAAATGTAGCTTTCTGCCGGATTCTTTGTGTGGTAGGATAGGAGCGATGCCATTATTTATTTTCCATTTACTGAGTGACTTTTCCAAGTTCTCGACTTCCCCCATATTTTGAGCTTCAGCGAAAAGTTCTTTCAATGCCTTGATTTTTTCATTCTCATGGTCACTGTTTGTCAGCCATCTGTAAAAATGCTGTTCGGTATTAGCTGAATAGCTGTATCTGGTGAATAGAGTCAGTATTTTCTGAAAGTAATTTTTCATAATTTCGTGTTATTTATAGAGGACTTCTATATATACCACAACTGAACTGCCCTGGCTACTTAAAGAAAATGCAGAAAAAATAAAATAAAGATGATTTTTTTTAATTCTTGTAGTGTTAGATAGATCTGGTGCTCTACTGTACGTACGGAAATATTGAGCGTTGAAGCTATTTCCTGATTGCTCATTCCGTTCAAACGGCTCATCTCGAAAATCATTTTACGCCGCGTGGGAAGTCGGTTCAAAGCTAAATCAAGAATCAGTTGTAATTCATCGTGATAGATGGGATTCAACGGATCTTCTGAAACACATAGTTCTTTGATTAAGTTTTCCTGTATCTGTTCCTCTTGATAGTGTTGCTCCAACTTTTTATGCTTGATGAAGTTAAGTGTCACGTTGCGGGCTGTTGTGAAAATGTATCCATTGCTTTCTTCTTGGTTACTCCATATTTCGGGCTTACTCCACAACCGAGTGAAAACATCTTGTGCCAAGTCTTCGGCGTCTTGCTCTGATTTCAGAAGGAAGAAGATGAAATGTTTCACTGACGAATAGTGAGTTTTGAATATTGTTTCAAAATGTAGCGCCAAATTATGGTCTTGAATCATAGTATCTTTATTGTTAAAGTGTATTCTCCTTGTCGCTTTCCACTTTACAGGGGGATCTTTTATACAAAAGAAATCATTTATTTAATTAGTTGTATCTCTTTTACCTAGTTATCTTTATAAAATGGCCGATATTTATGTGATCGTCCGGTTATACTTAGTTAAAAATAATGTTGATTCATAGATAAAAAAAGGTAATTCATCTATTTTAGTTTCTATTATTTTTTCAAATTTATATATTTGCAATAAGCAAACAGGCAATATCGTCATCAAAAGCAGGGATATAAAAAATTATTTGGAATAGCTTTTTATAGAAACTGATTATGAAGAAAATTAATCTTATAACAGGATTAGCATCCGTGTTTATGTATCTTCTTTTCATGGGGCTCCGGGATATAGGTCGCTATCCGGAGAAAATATGGCTTCATCGTTGCAATTCTTTGGAAAAATTGTACGAGCAACAGGGTCGCTATCCGAATGTAGAGGTTGATCTCGTCTTTCGGAAAGACCGTGTATTTGATGTAACGCATGATGTAGATACAAGTTTTAATCTGAGTTTGGGTTCCTATTTTTCTTATATGAAAGATCATGAAGGTAAGATGTGGTTGGATATAAAGAACCTGACCGCTGGAAATAAACATGTAGCACTAGAGAGAATGAATGAGATGACGGAATATTTCCGGATTGCAAAAGACCGTTTGATTATAGAGGGCAAAGATTGGAAAGCTTTGGAAGCTTTCACTCAAGACGGTTATTATACTTCGTATTATGTAACTTATGATGAACCGGATGATTTGAGTGAAGAAGAAGTGGATGATTGCATCGAAGAATTACAGGAAATCGCGGATAAAGAGGTGGTTAGCGCTCTCTCATTTCCAGGATATTGGTATACTGAAATAAAAGAAGGTTTGAACCGTTCCATAGATTTACTGACCTGGAAACACAGGAGTAGCCAGTTGCAGTTCTTGTTGTCTTCTGTCGGACGTGAGATGTTGGCCGATCCACAACTGAAAGTGGTATTGGTAAAAGAAAAAGGGCGGTTTCATAGATGATCATTCGGATGCTAACTTGCTCTGAGAGAAGCAATCGTTTTTCGGCTTCGCGATAAAACAATCAACAAGAAAAACTGTTTATTTAGTATGATTCTAAATTAAAAATGAATATATTATGAGTAAAACAGTTGATTTGTTGGGACAACAGGCAGAATATTACCTGAACCATACGTGTAAGACAATAGATAAGAAATTAATTCATGTTCCTGGACCTGATGCGATTGATAAAATCTGGGTGGACTCTGACAGAAATGTACGTACCCTCAATAGCTTGCAGGCTTTGTACGGGCATGGACGCTTGGCGAATACCGGGTATGTATCCATTCTGCCGGTCGACCAGGATATAGAACATACAGCCGGAGCATCATTCGCTCCTAATCCGATCTATTTTGATCCTGAAAATATAGTGAAACTGGCAATCGAAGGAGGTTGTAATGCAGTTGCATCCACATTTGGTATATTAGGGGCTGTTGCCCGTAAATATGCCCATAAGATACCTTTCGTTGTAAAACTGAACCATAATGAACTGCTTACTTATCCAAACTCTTATGATCAGGTGATGTTTGGAACCGTAAAAGAAGCATGGAATATGGGTGCGGTAGCTGTTGGTGCTACTATCTATTTCGGTTCGGAGCAAAGTCGTCGTCAGATTATTGAGATATCACAAGCTTTTGAATATGCTCATGAGTTAGGTATGGCAACTATTCTTTGGTGTTATCTCAGAAACAATGATTTTAAGAAGGACGGCACAGATTACCATGCGGCAGCCGACCTTACCGGACAGGCCAACCACATCGGAGTGACCATCAAGGCTGATATTGTAAAGCAAAAACTTCCTTCCAATAATGGCGGATTCACAGCTATTCACTTTGGTAAAACGGATGGAAGAATGTATTCTGAACTCGCAACTTCACATCCTATCGACCTTTGCCGCTATCAGGTTGCTAATGGCTATATGGGGCGTGTCGGTTTGATTAATTCCGGTGGTGAATCTCATGGAGAATCGGATTTGCGTGATGCTGTTGTTACGGCGGTTATCAATAAACGTGCCGGTGGAATGGGATTGATCAGCGGACGGAAAGCATTCCAAAAACCAATGGAAGAGGGCGTTCAATTATTGAATACCATTCAGGATGTTTATTTGGATTCTTCAATAACGATTGCATAAAATTTTTAATCAGTATAGAAGATAAAAGTCTTCTATACTGATTGCTTAAATGTAAAAGTGAACTGTTATCAGAACCGGAGTTTATCTCCAGTTAACCTTGAGTATATTTTCCATCCATGGTAACCGTACAACTTTGTATGACCAGGGAATGCTATCCAATAATATATCGTATGCACGTTCCTCTACAGTTAGAGTCCATTCCGTTTTTTCTATAACCCCCGCTCTATTCAAAAATGATTCTTGGAAGGCTCTCATTGAAGTATTCCTCATTTTTGACCAGTTTGCCTTTGCTGCTTCCAATAGAGAATCTATTGTGTTAAGTTCATTCTGATTTAGTACCAGTCTTTTAGGGAGTGGTTCGTTGGAGGGATAATTTATTAACAAACGGTTGAGGAACAGATCTTTTTCATCATACTCCCTGTCTTCATTTGCTATAAAGTGTTGTAAAATGAATATAGCTCGTACTTTTGATTCGTTACTATTGAAATCCCTGCGATCTTGGCTTAACATATTAAGTCTCATAAAAAGCATTGGTAGAAATGGGGAGAGAATGACCAATCCGGCATTGGATATAGGTATGTGTTTTAAATCTCTATATTGTTCTGTACCTAAATGAGAGCCATATACACGCACTCCGGGAGCTATTGCATTCTTATCTACTTTTACACTGCCACAAGTTCCTTCATCGCCCGGACCAATATCCCAGTTTCCTTTGTCGCATTTAGCCATGATTTTTCCTCCTGTAATAGTTATGTTTCCACATTTACTTTTTCGACCTGCATATTGACCGGCACCGCCTATTCCTGCAGATCCCGCGCGCCAGGAAGTTTCGTGCTGATAACCTGCATAGGCTTCTATGGTTCCACTTTCGATAATAATGTCACCACATTCGGTAGCATATCCGCATCCTATACCGGCGGCACCTTCTCCACCGTATGCAACTAACTTTCCATCCCCTTTAATGATCAGAACTGATTGCTTTCTTGATTGAATTGCAGCCATTTCACGACCACTGTGCAGTGTGTTGTTTCCTTCGAGAATTACCGTGACATGACAGTCTTCCGCGATATGAAATGCAACACCCATGTTTTCCGGATCACATAAGTTGGCATTTTGCAGAATAATTGTTGCATGTACTCCGGTAGACACTGTGATACCATGTCTCGGATTGGTACCTGTGATAATGTACACTCCATCTTGAGAGACACGGAAAGCTGCCGATTCCCTACTCATGTCTATTTTTTCATTTTTCATAAGAATAAAAATTAATATTAATATTGTATTTGCTGATTATCATATATTGATTTTCAGCCTGCTTTTAATTGTTTCTGCCTTGAGTGACCGTTAGTGCTTCATAACGATTATCCGGCAGTTTATATTATTTGTAATTTGAAGAGAAACAGCAAATGAACACAGGCAAAAATAGCTGGAAATCGGGAAATCTAAATACTAAAATCAGTAAACTAAAATAATAATTATAAGTGCTTGAAATACAGTGGGACAGCTTGAGATTAGTCTTCCTGTTTTTACGATTTCAGCCTTTTTTTGATGATATGCAGTGTGTGCTAAACAGGATTCAGTCCATGTGTTTTGCGGTAAAAGCTTCAATAGTGATTAAAAAACAAACAAGGGATCATTTGTTTTTACCTTGTGTGTGTTGCATTTTCCAATAAGCTTTATTGGGTGTTGACCTTGGCTAACGACCCTGTCAACCAAGGTTAATCGGCTTGTCAACCAAGGTTGATAGATCTGTCAACCTAGGTCAACACCCGACTATTCCTAAGGATAAAGAGATATATCTATGGTTCTCAGTAGAATAGCGCCTAATATGAAATAAATAAATGCATCGTCTTGATACGGGTTGACTGCGAAAGTGAGAGTAGTGAGAGTAACTTGAACCAACTTTTTATTGAACGCCTGCATTCAACTTTTCAGTGAGACATCTTCTTCTCCATTCCGAGGGAGAGCAACCATATCGGTTTTTAAAAGCTTTGTGAAATGCAGAAGGGCTGTTGAAACCTGTATTATAACAGATGTCTCCTATTTCTGCATTCGAGTCTTTTAGAAGCATTTCTGCTTGTTCGATGCGAAGTGACGTAAGGTATTGAAGAAAACTACATCCATATTCTTGATTGAAATATCTATTTAAATAGGTGGAATTGACAGCCACTCTTTGGGCAAACTGCTCCAATTTTATTTTTTGATCATAAATGAATTCCGGTGTTTGTAATAGTTGGTTTATTTCATTTATTTTTTGAGGGGTCAAGTATACTTTGGAGTTCTTCTTGCCATTTATAAGCACCTCTTTTTCTACGACCTTTTTTTCTGATTTGCTTTCTGGTTGTTGATTTAGGTTATTCACTGGGGACAATGTTTCCCGATAAATATGTGACTTGAGCTTTTGTTTTACGAATTGGTGTAAGAGAGAATTATGAAAGATATATCCACTTAATACGCCAATGCAAAGGTTGTATAAAAGATTGCAGATGTATGAAGAAGTGAACATATTCAATAAGAACATGAAGAAGAACCCTGATATTAGGATACTTTTTCTTTGAATATCGGAAGCTGATTTTAGGAATATACAGTCTGTTTCATTCATCTTTCGCAAGAGTAATACGTAAATGAAAGTCTGTGTGATCCCTGTTATTATACACGTTAAACGGAAAAGTGTCCACCAAGCCGGGAACGATGATAGAATTTCAGCCCAACTGTAAGTTAAGTGATCTGTCACCGGACTTAAAACTGACATCAGTATGTAACAACACGACAATAGCATCGAAGGTAACAAATGTTTCCACCATTGTGACTTTTTGGGAAATATTCCGGTAATACGGAAGCGGATAAAGAAATAGAGTAAAGGTGGGAGGAAAGTCAGTCCCCAACAGCATAGGGTAGGTAAGAGGGATGTTCTCCGAAGCAGAAAGAAATTTTCGTAGCATGTGCTATATGATGTTAACCCCCAGTATATTAGTAGGATTGGTGCTAATAATATGGCCAAATCCTTTTTATGCTTGTTTCTCCAAATCAGAGAGATAGAAGCAAGACCTAGTACAGCCCAAGTCAGCAGAAAAGTACAAATAAGTAATGTCTTTAATATGAAAAATGGCATGATATTGTTGTTCTGTTGCTTGCAAATGTACACACAAAAGTCCGAAAAGAATGATTTTATTCTGCATTTTTTTAAGTTTGGTGATGAAATGTTGGTAGAAAATTGTTTCCTTTGCCCCCCTAATCTGAGGGTTGCTATATAACGCTCGTTAGGTATGTAAATTACCATCTTGGGTTGTACAAATGAATAATTGTTACAGGGGTTATATATTAATTGCTTTTTTGGTTTGTTCGCTGGCGGTATATGGACAGACTGAAATGCAGGCTATAGATACTCTTCGCAACATCCGGTTACAGGAGGTGATTGTTACTGCTACTCAATCAGATGCTCCGGGAACCCGTTCTGTCATTGGGCAGGATGCTATTCGTCATATACAGGTTACTGACCTTTCTGGCTTATCTCAATTATTGCCCGGCGTTCTTGTACGCAATCCGGATCTGAATGTTCCGGCTGCCTTTACCATCCGCAGTGCAACTTATGAAAATACGACTAATGCTTTAGGGACAGCCATAGTGGTGGATGGACTCCGCATGAATAATAATGCCAATATGCAGCAAATGGGACTTGAAGGTAGGGGAAGCCTCTTTAATAGCACGGTGTTATCCGGTTTCGACGTGCGTTCTTTGTCTCCATCTTCTGTGGAGTCGGCCGAGGTGATACGTGGTGTTCCTTCGGCACGTTATGGGGATGTGACCAGTGGTGTTGTTCTGGTTAAGTCGAAAGCCGGGATACAACCTCTTACTATCGGTATTCGTCTGACAGCTACGGAGAAACTTGCTTCTGTGGGGAAGGGCATTGCGGTCAGTAATAATGGGGGAACTCTCTATTTAGGAGCTGATTATGCACTTTCAAATCAATCGCCTCAAGTCTTTGAAGAATCTTTTCAAAGATTTGGAATCCAAGCGGCTTATGCGAAGGATTTCCGGTCGGCTACTTTGCGTCTTAATATGCGTGGTTATTGGATGAAGGACAATGATAAAAGAGGGCAGAATACGGTGGATGGTGAATTTCGGAAATACCAGGATCAAAACATATCCTTTTCTGCTAACGGACAGTGGAAATTGAATCGTTCCTGGATTTCCAATCTTGAATATCAGCTAGGGTTTACGTATGGGAGCCAGAAGAATGAATCCAGTACATATTATTCGGGAACGCAGCAAGTCACTACCTATACCGCACAGGCAGGTGAATATGCCGGAGTGTTCCTGCCTCCCCATTATTTCTCTCAGCTATCCGTTGAAGGCAAGCCATTGAGCGGGGATGTATCGTTGACTGCCAATCATAGAAAAACGATGGGTGGGAACATCAGTAACCATTTTCAACTGGGACTTCATGCTGAAGTGGAAGGTAATCGTGGAAAAGGAATCAGTTTCGATCCTCTTCGTCCTCCCTTGGAAATGCTCAGAGTGCGGACAAGGTCTTATCGGGATATACCTTTATTATATAAGTATTCTGCTTTTGCTGAAAATCACTTTATTCTCCGTTATGGGAAGATGCGGACCGAAGTGCAGGCGGGAGTACGTTTTACTCAGTTGCCGACTAAGCGTCTACAACGGAACTCTTCTGCTGATCCGCGTATCAATCTTTCCCAGATATTTATTGATAGGACGGATGATGTTTTTCTAAGTCGTTTCAGTGTACGTCTGGGGTGGGGATTGATGCATAAGATGCCTGTACTTGCTTATTTGTATCCCGATAAATCGTATACGGATATGAATTGCTTTACGTACAATGATGCTGAGAATAATCAGCGTCTGACCGTCATGCATACATTTATAACTGACCGTAATTTTAACTCCAATTTGCGTTTGCCTGTTAATCAGAAGTTTGAAATAGGGGTGAATTTCCGGATAGGAGGTGTTACTGCGGATGTGGTATGGTTTAAGGAACATCTCAAAAATGGCTATTGCACCTCCCAACTTGCCGAACCTTTTTCCTATCGCCGTTATTCCCCCTTGATTAGTAAAGGAGAACAACCGGAATTGACGGATGAGGGTGTCATGAATGATGGTGAACTTCTTCCATATACTTTGAATACTACGTTTGCTACCTATTTATCACCCCAGAATGGTATAGAACAGGAAAAACAAGGTGTTGAGTATACCATTGGTCCGATTCATTCAAAGACGCTGCGTTCTTCATTTTACATAAGTGGCGGATATCTGGATGTATGCGAAAAGAATACGGCACTTTCTGCCTTGCATCCCCAGATAGAAGTGAATGGAAAAGCTTACCCTTATGTAGGTATTTACGAAACAGGGCCTTCTGTTGCGAATACTCAAATCTGGCAGCAATTGAATAGCCGGTTTCAGTGTGTTACTCAAATTCCCGGAATCGGTTTGATCACAAGCCTAACGCTTCAGGCGGTGTGGATGGATAAACAACAGCGGGGAATGGAGAGTCGGTTTAATAATCCTGTGTACACGGATAATAATAATCAGAAGTGCTTGAATCCGGTTTATTATATAGATGGAGAGGGAAACCAACATCCTTTCACGCCGGACATGGCGACGGATGAATGTTTTGCTGATTTAGTGATCAGAGCGAATACAACTACCGCTTTTCTGAAGGACTCGTATAAACCTTATTTCTTATTGAATCTTCGGGTTACTAAAGAGATAGGACGTTATGTTTCGGTTGCTTTTTGTGCTAATAACCTGCTGCAATCCAATCCGAAACGATATCGGCAGAGTATACAGAAATATGCAGTTGTGAATCCGGATTTATATTATGGTGCGGAAATTAGTATCCGTTTTTAAAGTTAGTATTTGTATTGAACTTAAGATATTGAAAGAGAATGAAATATTATGTATTGTTTTTCTTCGTGTTATTCTTCTGTGCTTGTACCGGGGATGAGAATCGTTCTTCATGTTCAGTGAGTGTCCAACTACTTTATCCTACGGATGAAGTGACCTTGCCTTTCGAAGAGATGGAGGTGGTATTGACAAATAAGGATCAAGGTACGGTTTATACCTCTTCATGTTCTTCTGATGGAGTAGCTTTGTTTAATGTGGAATATGGATATTATACAGTTGCCGTACATTATCAATCTGCTTCCGGAATTATTTTCAGTGGAAGATTGGAATCTTTGTCGTTATTGCCCGAACTGGGTGAAGAAGTGATGAAAGTCCAGTTGCAACTGGCTCGTTCTAAAATAAATGCATTGGTCATTAAAGAGATTTATTATGTGGGTTGTAAAGGAGAGTTGGGAGCAGATTATCAGGCAGATCAATATGTTACACTCTATAATAACTCTGATGAGACTGTATATCTGGATGGATTGTGTTTGGCTTTGGTGGATCCGATGCCGGGTATTGTATCTCCCTGGGTGAAATATACGGATATGAAACGGATTCCCGTTGCTGATATGACTTGGCAATTTCCGGGTAGCGGTAAGGAGTATCCTTTATTGCCCGGAGCAGAAACTACCATTGCAACGAATGCTGTAGATCATACCGGAGGCGAATATCAACATGCCAATTCGGTTGACTTATCTAAAGTTGACTGGGGATTCTGGCATGTAAGCCTGAGCAAACAGAACATAGCACCCGGTGTGAAACCATTAAATCTGCTTTTAAATCTTAACTCGACTGCATGGATGTATTCATTTCCGGTGGTTGGACCCACATTCATGATATTTGGATTTGAAGGCGTTAGTGCAAAGGAATATGTAAATAATCCATTGAACAGGGAAAACAGGCCCCAAGCTTCTAATAGGACTAAATTTTATTTGATGATTCCGAAAGAGTGGGTGATTGATTGTGTGGAGTGTGTGGAAAATGAAGCCAAGCTTGCCAATAAGCGTGTGCCTGATGAACTGAACCATGAACCTGTGTATATTCCGGAAGGAGATTATTCAGGGAAATCGTTGATACGTAAAAGCGCAGCATCAACCAACGGGCATTTCATTTATCAGGATACGAACAATGCGGCAGGGGACTTTATCGTATCCGAACCGTCTTTGAAAAAATAAGCAAGCAACTATGCGGAGTACATTATTTATTTTATGGCTTCTGTCAGCGATTACCGTATATGCGCAGTCTGATTCATTGCATATCTATTCTATGCAAGAGGTTTATCTGCAGAATAATTGGCTGACAGGAGCTAATCCGGTAGGAATGTCATTCAACCGTTTCCGCTCGTTCTCTGTGGCGGAAGTGGGGTATAGGTTTGAAGATGGAAACTTTGGTAATGTCAGTTTGCCGGCTTCATCCAATAAGTATACGGTGTTTGGTGAATCCTACCAAACTATAGGTAATGTCTCTTTATATGGAAAAATAGGATATGTGAATAACCGGAAGCAAGAGGTGAACTGGAATGGGATGACCGGTGACTGCTGGCGTGGAATAAATCTTTGTGACTCAGTGAGTGGCGATCAACGTTCGGAACAATATCAACTGTCCGGTGCATTTTCATTACCCGTTTCTTTGCGTTGGCTGATTGGTTCGAGGTTTGATTATTTAGTTGACCTGAATGCCAAGGATACAGATCCCCGGAATGAAAACCAGTGGATGGAGTGGAAAATAACTCCCGGAGTTGGTTATGAGTGTGGAAGTCATCGTTTGGGTGCTTCCATATTTTATGGCAATCGTAAAGAAACGGTGGATTATCAGAATATAGGTACTCATACGACGTATCCTTTCTTAGTTTCTTATCCGTTAGGGTACTTTAAAACTTTGCCTAAAGGGGAAAACATAAAATGGTATTATTCTGCACAGGAATTCGGAGGATTCTTACAAGAAGAGGGAGTTTATGGACGCTTCCGGCTATTTCAACAGATAGGAGGGAGCCTTGTCAGACAAAATACAGTAAGTGACCGTATACAAAACAAGAAAGAAGGTGAAACAGATGGCTGGAAACTGGATTATAAAGGTGTAGGTTCATTAGTCTCTGCGTTGAATCGACACGAATGGAGTTGTAAAGTTTTGTTTGACAAGTCGGATAGTTATGATCTTTTGCAGCTGCAGGAAGAGAACATGGGTACATGGCATTCTTCGGGGAAGGTTCTCCGTTCTACTGCCCGTATTACTGAATATGGGTTGACTTATGATTACTATCAACTTTATAATGAGTGGAATAGTCGTTATTCTATCGTTTCGGGAATTGACTTTAAGCAGACAAAAAGTCAATTGCTTTTTTATCCGGCTGAATATTCGCAAACTGTATGCCGTTTTACTACATATTCTACATTTACTAGGAATTTCTTATTATCTAATGCTCGAATTGATTTAACTATTGGGGCAGAGTACGGTAAAGGAGGTGGAACTATGATAGCTGAAAAACAGTTGCAATCAGGACAAAATACGCCCGCAATCAAATTATGGCAGAATATGGATCGATTGGAACAGAAGTACAATTACTTAACAGAGCCTAGATGGGCATTACATTTATCTCTAACTTATACTCATACAGCTTCTTTTAATTGGTTTGCCCGACTGACGGCGGGATATGAAAATGCTTCTAAAAATCTTTTTAATTCAAATAAGGAAAA
>OHQG01000957.1_pt1 | contig 13242 bp, 10 predicted proteins | sample 1577871 | NCBI WGS metagenome assembly OHQG01 (sample SAMEA3879604, study PRJEB24766) | human gut metagenome | biome: human-associated habitat; feature: feces | place: USA | collected 1985/1987
AAGAGAACGTTAACGCATAAGATGTCAGCTCATAACCACTAAACTGAATCTGGGATACAGCATCCTTGTGCAGAAGATATTCGTAAGTCTCCATACAAATGCCGAGGAGTATTATCGAATAGACAAAAAGATGCATGCGGTTTACATTTTCGCGTGTGAATACCTTCCCACGGCTCACTGAAATAACCACCCTAATCATACAATAAAATCCATAAAAAGCAAAAAGTACAAGAGGAAAAGCCAACATCAAAATCAGTTTATTAATAAATGACGGTTGTATTTCCGTCTCCAGAGAAGACATCCTGCAAGGTACATTCTGTTGAATGACACTATTAAACAAGGAATCAACTGCTATGTTTTTTTCAGCTTTAATCGAAATATCTACGGTTGAGAATTTAAGTTCCCTACTATTACCTGCACTGTTCCAGCCACGTCTGAAATCGGCTGTTCCGTTTGACATTATCACTTCGGCAACGAACACTACTATCACCAATAAAGCTAATATTCTAATTTTTTTCATAACTCACCTTTATTTAAATCGTCAAATCCTGTTCTTCCTTCATCTTCAGTCCAATAGCAAATACTTCTGCCACAATCAAGGCCGAAATCCCCAATACCAGTGAAGTAATATGCACCATATCCGCCATGCTCAATGAATAACCTGTCACTGAAAAGACTTTTTCCACATCATGAAAACTCAGAAACGCAAGAAGGAAGGTACATACAAAACCAATAATAAGCAGCACTCCTAAACGTCTGAGACGCCGGACATTCTTCCAATTGAATATATCGGATTTATTGATCGACACAATAAGGCGAATAAAAAGTACTACAGCCCAGACAATGGCAACATAGTTTACAATAAGAATCAGGAAAGAAACAGTCCTTGATAAGACACTGGGTTGTGTATTCACACTGACTATCATTTGCCCGTAAGCAGCAGGTACATATTCACCGGTTTTTTCATTATAAACAGAATCAATCAAGATATCTCCGCCTAAATCTTTTGGTATCAGTTGCACTACTTGCACATTGCTGATCTCTTCTTTAGCCTTCGCATCAATCTTAGAGTCAAAGCCTTTCTCAATCCCGGTCTTAATTCCCAAACCGACATAATAAGTAGTTTCTAAAACCGAATAACCCAGCACGAGCAATACGATCACGCAAAGAATATTCAATCTCCTTTTCATATTTCAGTAGTTGTATTAGATAATTTATAGGTATTCATCATTCTCCAGGACAATATAAACAAAAAGAAAGCAATTACGAGACCTGTCAGATAAGCTTTTTCTCCAATTAATTCACTGCTATATTCTACATCCGGGAATTTAAGAGCGAGATAAACAGAAAGGCTGTTGTTCATGATGTGAATCAAAATACAAGGTATCAGACTATGTGTCTTATAATAGATCCATGCAAGAATAAAACCGATCAGCGTAGCTCCTACCACTTGTGCCGGATTCATATGAAAGATACCGAATATCAGACCGGATATTAAGATAGCTACTACCGGATTATACTTCTTCAAAAGAACTTTAGTGATTGCTCCACGAAACAGTAACTCCTCCAAAATGGGTCCCAATATAGCTACACAAATAATTCCTAACCAACCGGATTGCAATAAATCAAAAGTATCGCTCAACCAGTCAGGCAAAAAGGTGAGATGAGACATTAAAAAGTCAATCAGATAAATCATGGAAATTCCCATCATAGCGCTCCAGGATAAATAAGATACAGACACTGGAGAGTATAATCTCTTATCTCCCGTCAAGTAGCCTTTTTGCCACAAATAAATCAGCATAAAAACAAATCCTGCCAGCAGAGTGGGAGCCAAGGCAAATTCGCTTGCTCTGTCTACAGTACCGTATTTTACATACGCATAGATCATAGTGAATGGCCCCACTGCCAATGCCCCGAGAATTTGCATCGCCAAGTAAATAAGAGCCAGTTTTATTGCAGTTTTCATCGTTGTCGTCCTTTAGAGTTTACAAAGATATATTTTCTCTATTAAATCATCAAACGGTAGCACCTATACCGCAAAGAACAGCCATCAACATGGAGAGGGAAATCACCAATAAAGAAATACTCATAAATGCCTTTTTCATAATCGTCAACCTTTATATGTTTTGTTATTCAATAATAATTTATCGTTTTTCGATATGCAAATAAAAAGGTATTTTCTGAGACTAACAAGTAAAACAGAAAATATTTATCGAAAAACAATAAAAAAAGTACGTTTTTCGATAATCATACAAGAAATATAAACAGAAAAGGAGATATTAAAGATAACGGGAAGCTATTTCTTTATCTTTATGAAGCTGGGCAATCAGTTCATCTATGGAATCAAATTTCAACTCAGAACGGAGATAGCGGACAAAAGAAAGGCAGATATATTGCTCGTAAATATCTGAATGGAAATTAAATATATTCACTTCGATGCTACGGTCAGTACCGTTAGCCATTGTAGGACGATAGCCAATACTGAGCATACCGCCATAACTCTGACCTGCTACGGTAACGCGCACTGCATATACCCCATCAGAAGGAACTAACTTATCCGAATCATCCACTCGAAGATTTGCAGTAGGAAAACCTATTTTACGACCGACACGATAACCACTTACTACCATGCCATTCAAGAAATAATCATATCCCAGGCAAGAAGCAGCATCCGAGACGTTACCTTCCGACAGCAATTGCCGGATAACGGAAGAGCTTACTGCAACATCCTTATCTATATATGCATGTGCAAGAATAACTTCTATCCCCAACTCCTGCCCATAGCGTACATAGTCATCAAAACCTTCACTACGGTTATGGCCAAAACGATGATCGTATCCTATAACAAGGGCACGTATATTATAATGATTGTAGAGGAACAACATAAACTCCTTTGCTGAAAGAATGGCAACTTCAGGAGTAAAGTCAAGCATCATGCAATAGTCCAGGCCGGTTTCAGCGAGCAAAGAAACCTTTTCTTCATAAGTGGTCAGTAATTCAGGGTGATACTCCGGCTGTACCACCTTGCGCGGATGCACAGGAAAAGTCACCACCCCCGAAGCAAAACCGTGTGCAGCAGCTACTTCGCGCACCTGTTCAATCAGGTACCGATGTCCTCGATGTACTCCATCGAAAAAGCCTATGGTAGCAACACAAGGCTGAGGAAGCACTTCCGGTATGTTACGAAGCAACTGCACTACTTTAATTTTTAATGGTTACTTAAACAGATGACTCCAGTCTTCACATGCTTTCGGCGTATAGGTAGAAATACCCAATGTTTCCGCCACACGGCAATTCTCGGCAGAATCATCTATAAAGAAAGTCTCTCTCGGATCTATGCCTGTTTCTTCCAACAGTTCCTCAAAAATAGCAACGTCTGGCTTTACCATCTTCATTTCATAAGAAAGGAAAATTCTCTCAAAATAATCTTCTACCCGGAAAGCCTTGTAATGAAAAGCATGCTTGCAGGACCATTTCCAGTGAATTTCATTGGTGTTGCTCAATAAATAGACCACATATTTCTCACGCAGTTTCAACAACAAATCCAGCTTATAGGTAGGAATACCTCCCAGAAAACTATTCCAAGCAGCATCTATACGGGCATCGGTCACTACCTTCCCTATCTGTTCACGGATCGCATTCCGAAACTCCACACTGGTAATCAGTCCTTTTTCATGCTGCAAGAAGAAACCCTGCTGATGACAGACATCAAGCATAGCCTCTACATTGGGCATGCCTAACTTTGCAAAATTCTCAATACAACGCTGGCGGTCCAAGTCAATCAATACGCCACCAAAATCGATAATAAGGTTTTTAATTCCTTTTTCTTTCATTTTATTTCTGAGTTAAACGTCGGATGAAACGTATCGCCTCACCCACCCACAATACCAGTGAAGTGGAAGCAATAATAATCACCCAAGTGACTAAATCAAGAGGCACAGTACGGAATACAGCACCACCGAACTGTACTATAAGGAACTGTCCTACTAAAATAGCAAGCACTATCAGTTCCATACCATACGATTTGGAAATCCCTTTGAAAGCGGAGTCTGTAGTACCAAACACACGTGCATTGAAAAGGTTCCAGAATTGCAGCATCACGAAGAATGTGAAGAATATGGTCAAACGTTCTGGTGTCATACCGCTCTCGGCATGATTAAACCAGTACAACATTCCCATTAGTATAATCAGGAAAGCACCACCTACACCTAAAATATAGGAGCGCATAGCTTTCGAAATAATAAAGTCACTGCTACTGCGCGGTTTCTCTTGCATAACACTCTCGCTGGGCGGAATAGAAGCCAGAGCCAAAGCAGCAAAAGTATCCATAATAAGATTTACCCACAACATTTGAGTTACAGTCAGCGGTAATTCCGTACCTATCAACGAACCAAGCAAAACGATAAGCAAAGCCACAAAATTGATAGTCAACTGGAAAACAATGAAGCGCTGGATATTCTTGTATAGCGAGCGTCCCCACATCACAGCAGTACCGATACTATTGAAGGAATCGTCAAGCAAGGTTATGTCACTGGCTTCCTTGGCCACAGACGTTCCCGTACCCATAGAAAGCCCCACCTGTGCATGATTCAGTGCAGGAGCATCATTTGTACCGTCTCCCGTTACGGCTACCACTGCACCTTTTTGTTGTAACAACTGCACCAAACGTTGCTTGTCTGTAGGACGTGCACGCGACATAATTTTCAGGTCCATCACACGGTCCAATGCTTCTTCATCTGTCAGTTCCGCAAAAGCAGCCCCTGTTATCCGGTTACGTTCCGTATCTTCCGGTTTCCACAGACCAATCTGGCGTGCAATTTCCGTAGCCGTACCCGGTGTATCTCCCGTAACAATCTTGATATCAATACCGGCCGACTGGCATTTCGCAACTGCCGCAGGCACATCCTGACGGATAGGGTCACTGATAGCAACCACACCCAGGAATGACAAATCTTTTACTAATTGACAATTGACAATTGACAATTGACAATTACCGTCCGAGGTGTTGCCCGCACAACACGGTTCTTCGTCCTCATCGATTATCTTGAAAGCAAAACCAAGAGTACGCATCGCCATATTCTGATAACCCAGCAATTGTTTTTCTACCGTAGAGCGATACTCTACCGCATCTACCCGTTTGCCGTCCAGAATAACATCCTTACATTTGCCTAAAACAATTTCAGGAGCACCTTTCACGTACAATACCTTCTTACCCATCAAAGGAGACTTCACCAAAGTCGCCATGAATTTACGTTCTGTAGAGAAAGTCAACTGATCCACAACCGGAGCATTCTCACGTAATTCCAGATAATCCCGATTCCTGCTATTCAACCATAAGAGCAAGGCTACCTCTGTCGGGTTTCCGACTCCTCTCGGTTTTTCACCTTCGGCTATTTCTTCCAGAAAAGCAGTAGAATTGGCACTGATACCTTCTACCACCAGTTTGCTGATATCATCTTCACCGACTTCTCCGCCATTTTTCAAACCATAGAAGCTCGGCTCATAAACTTGCATCAGATTCTGAGTCAATGTACCCGTCTTATCCGTACAAATCACTGTAATTGCCCCCATCGTCTCGCAAGCATGCATTTTGCGAACCAGATTATTGGTAGAAAGCATACGGCGCATATTCAATGCCAGACTGAGTGTCACACTCATCGGCAACCCTTCGGGCACTGCAACCACAATCAGGGTTACTGCCATCATAAAATATTGCAGGGTAGCTTTCAATGCCGGAAGCCAGTCTGCAAAAGTGTGGAAGGTTGAAAAGGGATATACCAGTATTACATCTTTAATAAAGAAAATGACAAATGCCAGTCCGGCCACCGAGAAGCCGATCTTACCAATCAGATTGGCAAGTTTGGTAAGCTGTATGTTCAGGGGAGTAGGTTCCGTACTCTGTTCCGTACTTTGTCGGGCCACTTTTCCGATTTCCGTATCATCGCCCACACTGAGCACTCGCATTGTCCCATGACCGTCCACAACGGTAGTACCACGCAGCACACGATTGGAAGCATACGTAGCTTCTTCATCAAAATCCGCTTCTACAGTCGTTTTATTTATAACGGGTTCACCGGTCAGATTTGATTCATTAACCTGCAAAGATATGGCTTCCAGCAGTTCACCGTCAGCTGGTATTTCTTCTCCTGTTTCCAGGACAATAATATCTCCTACCACCACATCTTTCCGAGGAATTTCCTGCACACGACCATTACGGATAACTTTCACCAAAGTTTCCTCATTTACCGCATTCAGCAGATCAAATTTTTTATTGGCGTCATATTCAAAGAAGAAACCGATTCCCGTAGCCAGCAATATAGCGGCAATAATACCGATTGTCTCAGCATATTCATTCTCTACGATCGAGATGATCAAAGAAAATAGCGCAGCCACTAAAAGCACCCTGACAACAGGATCCTCAAACTTTTCAAGATATAACTTCCACAGGGAGGGACGCTTGGGGGGCGTTAACAGATTGACTCCGTACTTTTCGCGGCTTTTTCTTACTTCATCGTCAGTAAGTCCGCCATGATAAAAATCATCCTTCATTGCAGTCATGCAAATTGTTAGCTTTAATTAAGAGCCACAAAAGTACAATATTAATTTGGGATAGCGAATGTTATTAAATCTTTTTATAAGTTAGTCTTGCCATCAATCTCCGTGCCTTGCTCCTTTATCTGGCGTCCATTAATCGGGAGGGTAAACCAGAACGTGGATCCTTTACCATATTCAGATTCCACACCAATCTTGCCCCCTAATTTACGGACAATCATTTCGCAGATAGCCAGCCCCAGACCGGTACCTTTTTTATTTTGCTCTACCCGGACAAAACGTTCAAAAATATGATTGACCTTATCCTCCGGGATACCGCTTCCGGTATCCTTCACATAGAAATAAAGACCTTCAGCACAATTATTATAGCCAAAAGTAATACTTCCCTCATCTGTAAACTTCACAGCATTGGTCATAAAATTGGAAATCACTTGTTGCAAACGGTTTCTGTCTGTATACATAATACATTCATCAGAAGGCGTTTCCCTGATTATCTGAATAACAGCAGATTTATCTTCCAGTCTCATACGGAACAATTGTTCTATATCAAACATCAGTTGCTTGACATCCACCTCTGAGAATGTAAATTCCAATGTACCCGCTTCTATTTTTGAAAGGTCAAGAATATCAGCAATCAACTGCTGCAACAACTCGTTATTAGAATGCACTATTTCCAGAAACTGCGTCTTCTCCTCTTCCGTACCGGCAGAAGCCAGCAATTCAGAGAAACCGACAATGGCATTCAACGGTGTACGTATCTCATGACTCATATTGGCAAGAAAAGCTGATTTAGAGCGATCTGCATTCTCCGCTTTTTCACGGGCTCTGTTCAATTCCGCCTCTGCTTTCTTCAGTCGGGTAATATCATGCACAGTAATTACCATCCCCTCTTTATCGTCTATTTCCATGTATTCACCGGAAACATACGCATCACATTCCGATACTTCGCCTCTCCTATCCCGTATATCGAGTACAGCTTCTAAATCCGTGAAACTACTTTTAGCACGAAATGTTTCCTCGATCTTCTTTCGGATGGGGCAACTGCCGCAAAGTTCATGTGTTCCGCAACCGCCTTCGGCAGACAATGCATTGTTACAACGCAATAAATCGCCCACACGAGCCAGTCTGCCTTCCGGCTTACGGGCTTTGGTGATATCATAGTAATTCGTCCGGGTAACAACAAAATCCCTGTCTATCAAAAGAATAAAAGCATGAACATTTTGCATAATGGAACGAAACAGTTCTTCTGAGCTGCGCAATGCTTTTCTGGCGTTTCCTGCTTTAAGCAGCAGACGTCTACTTCTACCGAGTTCAAACACATACAATAGCAATACTCCCACAAGTACCGCCATACCGATCAGAATTAGTATCGTCATAAAGAGTTCATTTACAATAAATACGAAACAAATATATCTCTTTCAAATCAAAACCGGAAACAAAAGGGCGGGATTTATTGTTATTTATAAAGAAAACCTAAAAAATAGTTTTATGGACAAGTACATTTGCACAGTTTGTGACTACGTTTACGATCCCGAAATGGGCGATCCGGAAAACGGCATTGAGCCGGGAACATCGTTTGAAGACCTTCCTGAAGATTGGGTTTGCCCGCTATGCGGAGTTGGAAAAGAAGAATTTGAGAAAGCGTCTTAAGACGCTTTCTTTTCTTTTACATCACTACTTGCTTCTACTACATTTACCACATAATCGCCCAGCTTTTCGCACTCTGCGATAATATCCATATAGTAAACGCCCATCTGATAATCATATTCCTTGTTATTCACATCCAGAATATTCTGATTCTTCAGCTGATTGCGATAGTTATTAATTTCATTCTCAATATTGAATGACTTATTCACGTCAATACTTTGGTGGTCGGAGCGTTCCACAACGACAATCATTTGTGCCAACGCATCATCCGTCAGTTTCATCATAAAGTGAATATGGTCATATTGTTTTTCCGTGAAGTCCTGATTAGTCTGGCGTTTGCGATTGATAGTACGCGCAAGATTATAACAGCTATCACCGATACTCTCAATTTCAGTTACTTCACGAAGCATTGCACGAATCTGAAGCTTACTCTCCGAACTCAAACGCCCGTCAGACACCTGGTTCAGATAATTGGCTATCTCCAACTCCATATTATCACTGATATTCTCATATTTTTCGATACGGCTGAACAGCTTATTATAATCGTCGTCTTTATCCGTATGCAGCAAATCTTGCACCATATTGAACATACGATGAGTGCGCTCTGCAAAGAGGTGAATTTCCTTGCGTGCCTGCAAAATGGAAAGTTCCGCTGTAGAAAGCATACCACCGGAAATGAAGCGGAGACGATATTCCTCGTCAGCTTCCTTCTGCGGAATAATGGCACAAACCGTACGCTCTATCAGTTTCACGAACCAGATCAGCAACAACACATTACAGATATTAAAGCAAGTATGGAATGCTGATAACTTAAATGAAACAGCTACGGCAGGGTCTTTCGTTCCCATCACGTTTTCCACAAACCAAGATACGGCACTCGTAAACGGAGTGAAAAGGCAAAGTACCCAGATAACGCCGAAGACATTGAACACCAAATGAGCCAATGCAGCCCTCCTCGCCTGCGTATTACCGGTTAAAGCAGCAAGATTGGCAGTAATAGTAGTACCGATATTCTCGCCCAATACTAATGCCGCCCCCAATTCAAAGCTTATCCATCCATTGGCACACATGATAAGCGTAATAGCCATCGTCGCTGCCGATGCCTGCACAACCATAGTCAAAATAGTACCAATAAACACAAACAACAGAATAGAAATATATCCCATATCGGTATAGCTTTGTACAAAAGCCAGCATTTCCGGATTTGCTTTCAAATCCGGCGCATTGGATTGCAGCATGGAAAGTCCCATAAAGAGGAAAGAGAAACCGAAAATAAATTCACCGATAGACTTACGATGACTTTTTTGAGAGAAGAGAAGAGGGATGCCAAAGGCAAGTAGAGGAAGTGCGAAAGCGGCTATATCAACTTTGAAGCCTAATGCCGAGATAATCCATGCTGTAACGGTAGTACCGATATTGGCTCCCATTATTACGCCTATGGATTGGGATAAGGTCAGCAGTCCGGCATTTACAAAACTCACTACCATAACGGTAGTTGCGGAAGAGGATTGAATCAGTGCCGTGATCAGCACACCCGTCAGTACTCCGGTTACCCGGTTGGTAGTCATTGCCGTTAGAATTTTCCGGAGCCTGTCACCGGCAAACTTTTGAAGTCCTTCACTCATTATCTTCATTCCGTACAAGAATAATGCCAGTGAGCCAAGCAGCTTTAAAAAATCATAAAAAGAATATTCCATCTTTAATTAATTAGAAGGTTTTATGCCACATTTGTTATTATATCTATATTTAACGTATTAATCACCTAAAAAGGAGACGTCATGAAACACATGTTACAAATTTGTTGCAAAAATAATAATATTTCTAAAGAATTCCCCATCGGGAGTTCACTTTTGGATATTTATTACGGTTTTAATCTTAATTTTCCCTATCAGGTTGTCAGTGCGAAAGTTAATAACCGGTCCGAAGGATTGAATTTCCGGGTATATAATAATAAGGACGTAGAATTTCTCGATATACGCGACTCATCCGGTTTGCGTACGTATGTGCGCAGCCTCTGTTTCGTATTATACAAAGCGGTCAGTGAACTGTTTCCGGACGGTAAACTGTTTGTGGAACATCCTGTATCCAAAGGCTATTTCTGCAATCTGCGCATCGGACGTGCTATTACCCTGGAAGATGTATCCGCTATTAAAAAGCGTATGCAGGAAATCATAGATGAAAATATCATATACCGTCGCACGGAATGTCATACTACCGAAGCTGTACGTATCTTCAACGAACGGGGAATGACGGACAAAGTAAAGCTGCTGGAAACATCCGGCTCTATTTATACCTATTATTATTCGTTAGGCGACACCATTGATTATTATTATGGCAACCTGTTACCCAGCACCGGTTTTATCTGGCTGTTCGACATCGTGAAGTATTACGATGGTCTGCTATTACGTATCCCCAACAAAGAAAATCCCAACGTATTGGAAGAAGTAGTAAAGCAGGAAAAAATGCTTGATGTCTTCAAAGAACATCTTCGCTGGAATTACATCATGGGATTGGGTAATGTAGGAGACTTCAATCTTGCCTGCGAGCAAGGACATGCCACCGACCTGATCAATGTGGCTGAAGCACTGCAAGAAAAGAAAATAGCCCAGATTGCCGATGATATCTATAATCGGGGCGAAAATGGCAACCGCGTGAAACTGGTGCTTATCTCCGGTCCGTCCTCTTCAGGTAAGACCACTTTCAGCAAGCGCCTTTCCGTACAGCTTATGACAAACGGGCTTCGTCCATACCCCATCGCTCTGGACAATTACTTTGTGAACCGCGAAGACACTCCGAGAGACGCTAACGGAGATTATGACTACGAATCGTTGTATGCACTCGACCTCAAAAAATTCGAGGAAGACCTGAAAGCTTTGCTGAGAGGCGAAGAAATTGATCTACCGAGTTTCAACTTCTCTACCGGACAACGGGAATACAAAGGGGACAAGTTACGGATTGACGAACATACCATCCTCATCCTGGAAGGCATTCATGCATTGAACCCGGAACTCACTCCGCAGATACCGGCAGAAAACAAATATAAGATCTATGTATCTGCCCTGACTACCATTTCTCTGGACGATCACAACTGGATTCCCACAACAGACAACCGTTTGTTGCGCCGTATCATCCGCGACTTCAACTACCGTGGTTACTCAGCGCGGGAAACTATTTCCCGCTGGCCCAGTGTACGAGCTGGAGAAGACAAATGGATCTTCCCTTATCAGGAAAACGCTGATGTAATGTTCAACTCAGCGCTGTTGTTTGAGTTTGCCGTACTGCGTTGTCATGCCGAACCCATACTGACCAGTGTGCCACGCAACTGCCCGGAGTATGCCGAAGCATACCGATTGCTGAAATTCATCAAGTACTTTACTCCAGTACAAGATAAGGAAATCCCGCCGACATCACTTCTGCGTGAATTCCTGGGAGGAAGCAGTTTCAAATACTAATCCCTGACATCTGCCCTACCCGAGCCGTACCTGCACCGTACCCGCTCCGTAGTTACTCCGTACTCTATGGTATGGAAAAGGTACGGAGCGTATACGGAGAAGATACGGAGATAACACGGAGCAGGTACGGAGATCATACGGAGATCGTACGGAGCAGAATATAATTTCATATACCCTAATCATCAAAAAAATGAGATAAACCAAGTTTTTAAGCACTTTTCTTGTACAACCTACAGAAGAATGTCTTAACTTTGTAAGCAAATAAAAAGAATCATATATGAGAAAGATAATTACCCTACTCTTCTTAGCCGCTTTCTGCATTTGCAGTCAAGCCTATTCACAGAACCGTGCCGATGAACTGATGAAACAGGCACAGGAAAATCTCGCAAAAAAAGAATATATCAAAGCCCGCTATCTTTTCCTTCAGGCTTACAATGCTTTCTCCTCCCAAGCAAAGTATGACAAAGCGGTGGAATGTGGCGTCAACGCCAGTGCTCTCTACCATCGGGAAAACTATTATAAAGAAGCTTTCGAACTATTGCGCGGTGCCGAACTATTGGTTACAGACGGTGAGCAAAAAAGTGGCAAGACGATGCCCGACCTGCGTTTCCGTATCAACAAGGAACGCCTGCAAATGTATATCAACCTCAAGAATCCCGCCCGTGCCAAAGAACAACTGGCCAAATTGGAAGAGACAGCCAAGGCAGCAAAAAATGATTCACTCAGCAATGATTTGCTTTATACCCAAGCCAATTACTACTATACCTTTGGGATGAACTCACAAGGGGACGCTTATATCAACCGTCTGATCGGTCAATACAAGGAACAGAAGAATTATGCAAAGGTAGACGAGTCATATAAAACCCTGATCGATATTGCCCGTAAGGCAAACAATGCCGGACTGGTAGCCCGTACGTACGACAAATATATCCTTTGGACTGACTCTGTAAAAGCTCTTACCGCTCAGGATGAGTTGAACGTGCTGAAACGTAAATATGACGATAGCCTGCAAACTATTGAGGAAAAAGACAGCTCACTCTCTGCCAAACAATACATTATCATCGGCCTTTGCATCCTTGCCGGACTACTGGCCGCCGTGCTGGTATTAGCTGGTATCGTATTGCTGCGTTTTGTCCTTCTTACCCGGAAGCAAAAGAAAGCTATCCAGATAGCCAATGAGCACAATGAACTGAAAACTAAGTTTATCCAGAATATCTCCGCACAAATGGAGCCGACACTGAATACTCTGGATACTACCTTACCGGGCGTCCGTGCGCTGAAAGGCTTTGCTGAACACATTCAGGAGTTGTCCGATTTAGAAAGTACGCTCTCTGAAGCTTACGAAATGCGTGAAATCAATATTAATACTTTCTGTGAAAGTGTTATGGATAAAATCAAAAGCGGCTTGAAGTCAGACATAGCTACTGCCGTGAACGCACCGAAACTCAGCGTCAAGACCAATCCTGAGCAGCTTGAACGCATTCTGCTCCATTTGTTGAATAATGCAGCCGAGTTTACCCCTGAAGGTGGCAAAATCTGGTTAGATTTTAAAAAGCGCGGAGCACACACCCACCAATTTATTGTCAGTGAT
>OHQG01000968.1_pt1 | contig 13165 bp, 9 predicted proteins | sample 1577871 | NCBI WGS metagenome assembly OHQG01 (sample SAMEA3879604, study PRJEB24766) | human gut metagenome | biome: human-associated habitat; feature: feces | place: USA | collected 1985/1987
TCACGGTTCAAACGTGTAAATTGGTCCGCATAAATGGGACTTCCATCAAGCCCGTAGGTTAGAAGATCATGGGCTAAGGAAAATAATGATGAAGAATTAGAATTCATATTATTAAATGTTTTATTTCAAAAAGAGAAGATACTTCGAAAGACTTAAGAGGACACAATACTATGTATCAACTAACGATTATTATCAACGGTAATGTCAATCAATGATTAATGTCAATCAACAGTTAACGGCTCAACAAGCGAAGGTGGGATAAAAGTAGTAGCTACAGCCATGACACCTTCAATATTGACTACCACACGGCGATCATGGCGAATACGGACAAACTCACCGATTACACCTTTGAAAACACCATCAGTGATACGAACCTTCTGACCTTTTACCAAATTCAGTTCGGCTGCTTCCATATAAAGAATTGGCTCATCGTGACTACCCGCTACCAGAATAAAACTGCGCATCTGCGCATCAGGAATAACTACCGGACGGCAATGTTCACGATTCATAATGAAACGTATAGGCATCGTTCCCTCAAGCTCGTCCTTCAAAGCATCAATACGTTTGCGCGTAGAATGAACGAAGACAAGATTATGTATGGCGGGCACCAATCTACGGACACGCTTACCACCTTTCATCACCATTCCATAGCACATAGGAATAAAGCTCTCTATGTTCTCCTTATCAAGAATAGACTTAAGAGTCAGTTCACGACTATAAGAGACACGAACAGCAAACCAATGGAGATTTTGAGAGTTGAAAGTTGAAAGCTGAGAGTGAGTACTTTCAGTCATGATATTTTCGCAAAGCAACTTCGCGTAAGGATATTTTTTAGGGACACCGGAGTAGTGAAATACCTACCGGTCAAGTTATGTAATGCGATTATTTTAAATAACTTATGCTGCATTCATTTCATTTCAGAACTTCCTACCATCGCGGAAAAAGAAGCTGTGAAACATCTATGTGGAACTTCTGGAGTCAAAAGCTATAAACGGGTGATTAAGGAAGATTAGTTGTCTTTTAATCGTTCGTTTAATGGACACCAATATTTGTAAAGAAAATGTCTCTTATAAAAACATCAAGTTGAATAGATATTAATGATATTTTTTCAGAATGTAAAATCTTACACATGAGATACTTACATAAAAAAAAGAGGGTCTGAGAAAATATTTTTATCAAACATTTTGGTCATTCAAAAAATACCTTTTACCTTTGCGCCCATTAAACGAACGTTTTTTGAACACCTATCCATTTTTACTCCAATAAATTATATATCAGCCTATTAATCGTCGTAAATCAGTATATATAATCAATATTATTCTAAGATTCTTACTCACTCTTTCTTTTTTACACTAATCTTCGTAGCTTGAAACATATTTTTCCATCACTAATTCAGACATTAAAAATCATAGAAGTATGGTAAAGAACAAATTTAATAGAGCTATACACAACGAACCTCCTGTGTACATATGGAAAAACAGATTGACTGTGATTACACATTTCTTGTGCAAAAAAGGAATATCTATAAACAATAATAATAAACATAAAGCTATTAATACAGACATTAATAGATATTACCGAAGAATACAATTACTAAAATTGAAGAAGTAAGAAAGGTCTATTTAAAAAAATGCGTAGTTAAATCATTATTTACCTCAATAGCCTTATAAACGTTTACCTGCTGAAATACACAGCTACAATAGTCTGTTGGTGAACGCTTTGTACCTACTTCCTTATGAACTACATGCCCTTTTACTTGTTATTACATAGCTTTTTCTTTGGATTCAGATCCTTTCTCCTTTGTTTTAGAATGTTGCATTTGGATGTGTGTACAGTTGTAGTGCACGTGCTTCACTGTTGTAAAGCACGTGTATCACTACTGTGAGTCACAATGTTCACAATCGTGGTCATATCTAAAACACTCTATGTCAACAGAGTATACATGCGTAGTTTGCGCAATGGACATAAGGGATTGACACTTACAATCCATGCTTTGGATGGACAAAAGTAGGTGGAAAAACGCCTGAAATGAAAGGGTGTAAAAACGAATAGTGTAGGCAAAAAAGAGAGATAACAAAAAGATAATCAAAGATATATCTCTGACATAGGCAGAGTGTAGGTAAATTTGCCTACACTCTGCCTACACCTACCTACACTCCACTCTATTGCCGATGAACAGGACGATGCAGAAGGTGAGTGTAAGCGTGTAGGTAAAATAGTGCATAAACTCAATGTATAGGTTGAAGCCAAATAATATGTTTTTTGGCTACAGAGATATCTTTTATTCTTTTTTCGTATCTTTGACCCTCATTATTCAAAAACAACTCAACATGATACAGTTATTCCATCGCATGATTTCCACCGCCCTCGGCATTTCCGAGAAGCAAATCGGCCATACACTCGATTTATTGGAAGACGGAGCTACCATTCCCTTCATCAGTCGCTACCGCAAAGAAGCTACCGGCGGACTGGATGAAGTGCAAATTGAAGCCATCAAAACACACTATGAGAAGCTGAACGAAACAGCCAAACGGAAAGAGACCATCATCAACACCATCAACGAGCAGGGGAAAATGACTCCCGAACTGCAAAAACGTATTGATGAAACATGGGACAGCACCATTCTTGAAGACATCTACCTACCTTATAAACCCAAACGCCGCACACGTGCGGAAGTAGCCCGCCAGAAAGGACTGGAACCACTGGCGACATTGCTGATGCTGCAACGGGAACCCAACCCCGAGAAACGTGCGGAAGCATACGTCAAAGGAGAAGTGAAAGATGCCGAAGACGCACTGAAAGGGGCACGGGACATCATTGCCGAACAGGTCAGTGAAGACGAACAGGCACGCAACACCGTGCGTTTCGCCTTCTCCCGGCAAGCCGTCATCACCGCCAAGGTAGTGAAAGGAAAAGAAACCGAAGCAGATAAATACCGGGATTATTTCGAATTCAGTAAACCACTGAAGAAATGTACCTCGCACCAGTTGCTCGCCATCCGTCGTGCCGAAGCCGAAGGTCTGCTGAAAGTCAGCATAAGTCCTGATGACGAGGAATGTGTAGAACGTCTGGAACGCCGCTTTGTCCGTAGCAACAACGCTTGCGGAGAACAAGTGGCGGAGGCCGTACAGGATGCCTACAAACGCCTGTTGAAATCGTCCATCGAAACTGAGTTTGCCGCACAAAGTAAGGAGCAGGCCGATGAAGAAGCCATCCGGGTATTCGTCCAGAACCTGCGCCAGCTATTGCTCGCCTCCCCACTGGGGCAAAAACGGGTAATGGGCATTGATCCGGGCTTCCGTACAGGCTGCAAGGTAATATGCCTGGACGCACAAGGCAATCTGCTCCACAATGAGAACATCTATCCGCATGCTCCGGTGCACAAAACCGCAGAGGCTGTATCCAAAATACAAAAGATGGTGGAAGCTTATCAGATAGAAGCCATCGCCGTAGGCAACGGAACCGCAAGCCGTGAAACCGAAGAATTTCTGAAACACCAAACTTTCAGACAGGATATTCAGGTATTTGTGGTGAGCGAACAGGGTGCTTCGATTTATTCCGCATCCAAAATCGCCCGGGATGAGTTTCCCGAATACGATGTCACGGTACGTGGAGCCGTATCTATCGCCCGCCGCCTGATGGACCCATTGGCGGAATTAGTGAAAATAGATCCGAAGTCCATTGGCGTGGGACAATACCAGCATGATGTGGATCAGACGAAATTAAAAAAATCACTGGATCTGACCGTAGAAAGCTGCGTAAATCTGGTTGGTGTAAATCTGAATACGGCAAGTAGCCACCTGCTGACGTATATTTCCGGTCTAGGCCCTCAGCTGGCACAAAACATCGTGAACTACCGTGCGGAAAACGGTGCATTTACCTCCCGCAAGCAACTGATGAAAGTACCGCGTATGGGAGCCAAAGCATTTGAGCAATGCGCCGGTTTCCTTCGTATTCCACAGGCTGAAAACCCCTTGGATAATACGGCCGTACACCCTGAGAGTTATTGCATCGTAGAGCAGATGGCAAAAGACCTGGGATGCAGCGTAGCAGAACTTATCGCCAGCAAGGAGCTCCGCCTGAAAATAAAACCGGAGAAATACCTCACTCCTACCGTGGGTATGCCGACACTGAAAGATATTCTGCAAGAATTGGAAAAACCCGGACGCGACCCGAGAGGTCCGATAAAGATTTTCGAGTTCGACAAGAATGTACGCACCATCAACGACCTGCACGAAGGTATGGAACTCCCCGGCATCGTAGGCAATATCACCAACTTTGGCGCATTTGTCGACATAGGTATCAAAGAGAATGGTCTGATCCATCTTTCGCAGCTGGCCGACCGTTTCGTTTCAGACCCGAATGAGATTGTCTCTATTCACCAGCATGTCCGGGTCAGGGTGCTGAGTGTGGATATGGATCGCAAGCGGATTGCCTTGAAGCTGATTTCAGAATAATCACAATAACAATAATCATCAACGCGGTGCACAGGATGGAACCTTCGAAACCGAATGCACCGCCGTTGATGATATTCTCTTCCGGTAATTCTAAAGACAATAAAGTACCGCCTAATCGTCCTCCGCTTACTTCGAAACCAAGAATCGGACCTTGCAGCCAATTCCAGAAAAGATGAAGAGCGATAGGAAACCACAAATTACGCGTATATATGTAGGTAGAACCTATCATAATCCCCGCCAACAATATATTCAGAAAAGCGATCAGAGAAAAGTTGGGATTAAAAATATGCATCAGGGAAAACAATGCGGATGAAAGAAACAATGCCACAAAACGATTGACACCTGCGGTCAGCAAATGCCCCAGGACAAAACCGCGAAAGGCAATCTCTTCTGCAAGAGCAACCAGCAACATTAATATCCAAGACAGCAGAAAATCGTATGCGCTAAAGTGTACGGCAGCAATTTCAACCTCTCCCAACCCATATAATATTCCAAATCCGACAGCATAGATAGCCAAGGCAACGAATGTACCCCAAAAGATGTCTTTAGCCCGCCCTTTCAAGGATAAGCCCAAGTCTGTAATCGGAAGGTGGTCCCAATTCTTCAGCAGAACCCAGGCCGCCAGGAAAGTTCCCGCCAGAAAACTACTTTGCATGACAACTTCTTTCAAAATTCCATCTATCTTAAAAAAAGAGACCGCTTTGATGCAAACAGCTCCCAATACTCCGGCAAATCCCAGCATCAAAAGTATATAAACGATAACTTTTGCCGCAACAACCAGATAAATGACAAGTTTCGACTCTTGCGGGGCAATATTTATATCTTCGTTCATTGATTCCATATCCTTAGTTTCTATATGTTAATACCCCGGCAAAAATACCTATAAAATTAAAAATAGAAAGCAAATTCCTACAAAAAGCGTATATTTGTCTAAACATATCTATTACTGTCATGAAACTAAAACGAACATTAGCCACTATAATGCTGGCTGCATGTACTTACGCAGCAGTTGCACAAAATGCAGGTACACCAGCTAATAATAAAACTTTTTTTGTAGCCAAGCCTGGCACTCTGGTATCCATGCTCACTGAGGATGAAGCCAACAGCGTCACCCATCTTACATTGACCGGAAAACTAAATGCCATTGACTTCAAACATCTGCGCGATGAATTCAAGAATCTGAAAGTGCTGGATATCTCCAACGCATCCATCAGTACATACGCAGGCAAAAGCGGCACTTACCCCGACCGTTTCTATATTTATCCGCCCAACTGTGTACCGGCTTATGCATTCTGCCAGCAGACCAGCGACAGTACTTTCACCGGAAAAGCAACTCTCCAGAAAATTATTCTTTCAGAGAAAATCAAGAACATAGAAGACGCGGCCTTCAAGGGTTGCGAAAATCTGAAAATATGCCAGTTGAGAAAAAAGACTGCTCCCAACCTATTACCGGCCGCTTTGGCGGATAGCATAACGGCCATTTTCGTTCCGTTGGGTAGCAGCGACTCCTACCGTGGCAAGAAGCATTGGGAAACCTTTGCCGTGATAGAAGGAGAACCTGTAGAAGCTTTCGTACAGGTAGGCTTAATGGGAAGTCTCGCCAGTGAATTAGTGGCTGCGGGCTTGCAACCGAAAGATGTGAATTTCCTGACCGTAGAAGGGAAACTGGACGAAGCTGACTTCACCGTAATACGTGATTATATGCCCAATCTTGTGGCTGTTGATCTGAGCAAAAGTAACACTACGGTTATTCCCGAATATACATTTACCCAGAAAAAATATCTGTTGCGCATCCAGCTTCCCAAAGGTTTGAAAAGTATCGGACAACGTGCATTCAGTGGATGCGGTCGCTTGTGCGGTACGCTTGAATTGCCAGCCGGAGTGACTGCCATCGAATATGGCGCGTTTATGGGATGTGACAACTTGCGTTATGTAGTAGCTACAGGAAACAAGATTACGACTTTGGGGGATAGCCTGTTCGGAGAAGACGGAAGGAATAAGCTGATTTATAAGTGACAAGCGATAAACTACGAGCTACAAGTACCTTTCGGCATTATAGCGCAGCAACTCGTAGCTTGTAGCTCGTCACTCGTAGCTTAATTGTACATTTTAGCTCTTAATTCCTTAATATGGTCAGAAGTGATGTATTCGTCATATTCCATCATCTTATCAATAATACCATTCGGAGTCAGCTCGATAATACGGTTGGCAACGGTCTGTATGAACTCGTGGTCATGAGAAGAGAAAAGGATATTGCCCTTATACGTCTTCAGGTTATTATTGAATGCCTGGATGGACTCCAAATCAAGATGATTGGTAGGAGTATCTAAAATCAGACAGTTGGCATTACGCAACTGCATACGGGCAATCATACAACGCATCTTTTCACCTCCCGACAGCACACTTGCTTTCTTCAAAACCTCTTCACCGGAAAACAGCATACGGCCCAGGAAGCTCTTCATATAAACTTCATTTCCTTCACCAAACTGGCTCAACCAGTCCACCAAATTCAGATCCGTATTGAAATACCGGGTATTATCCAGCGGCAAATATGCCGTAGTAATAGTGACACCCCAACTGAAAGTTCCTGCATCCGGCTTCATTTCTTCATTTATAATCTCAAACAATGAAGTCATGGCACGGGGATCGCGGGAAAGGAACACCACCTTATCCCCTTTCTCTATATTGAAGTTTACATCGCGGAAAAGCACAGTACCGTCTTCCAAAGTCTTGGTCAGTCCGGAAACTTCCAGAATCTGGTTACCCGGTTCACGCTCGGGAGTAAAGATAATGCCCGGATACTTACGCGAAGAAGGCTTGATTTCTTCCACATTCAGTTTCTCCAACATCTTCTTACGGCTGGTAGTCTGCTTGCTCTTCGCCACATTGGCACTAAAGCGGCGGATAAACTCTTCCAGTTCTTTCTTCTTCTCCTCTGCCTTAGCCTTCTGGTTCTGTTGCTGACGCAAAGCCAACTGACTTGATTCATACCAGAAACTATAGTTACCGGCAAAGAGATTGATCTTACCATAATCGATATCGACCGTATGCGTACAAACAGAATCGAGGAAGTGACGGTCGTGACTCACAACCAACACCGTATGTTCAAAATTAGCCAGATAATCTTCCAGCCACATCACGGTTTCCATATCCAGGTCATTGGTAGGCTCATCCAGCAATAAGTTATCCGGATTACCAAACAAAGCCTGTGCCAGCATCACACGTACCTTCTCCTTACCGCTGAGGTCACCCATCAGCACATAATGCTTATCTTCTTTAATGCCCAGACCGCTCAACAAAGCCGCCGCATCGCTTTCTGCATTCCAGCCGTCCAGTTCCGCAAATCTTTCTTCCAATTCGGAAACCTTCAAACCGTCCTCATCCGTGAAATCTTCTTTGGCATAAAGCACTTCGCGCTGTTTCATGATATCCCACAAAACAGTATGCCCCATCATCACGGTATCCATTACCGTAAGTGCATCCCACTTAAAGTGGTCCTGACTTAATACGGAGAGGCGTTCACCCGGACCTAACATAATAGAACCGGTCGTAGGGTCCAAATCACCGGATATAGCACGCAAGAAGGTAGATTTTCCGGCACCATTGGCACCGATAATACCATAGCAGTTTCCACTTGTAAACTTCAGGTTTACATCATTAAATAACACCCTTTTTCCAAACTGTACGGAAACATTAGAGACTGTAATCATTGATTTATTTACTATTTATCGATTTACAATTTATACGAATGAGTCGCTTTTTTATTCACCACAGGGTGCAAAGATAGGCATTTTTCCATGAATACTCGTAGAAATGCGCTGTCAATCTGACATAAAAGTATTACCTTTGCGGCGTTTTAGACAAATGTTGCCTATTTGGCAAAGTTTTTGTTGGTACAGCGATATACTAACTTAAACCCTTGACAGCAATGAAAACAAATCCTTTTTATAAGTATAATAAGAATAGAAATATGGACCCGAAAGAAAAAGAAAACATCAACGAAGAAGAGTTAATGTCCGAAGCTGCTCAGGAAGAAGCCGCGGAGAATAATGAAGAAGTTCGTGAAGAAGAAACGCAGGAGGAAACTCCTCTGACAGAAGAAGAAAGACTTGCCAACGAGCTGGAAGAGGCTAACAAAACGATAGAAGACCAAAAAGATAAATATCTGCGCCTCTCCGCCGAGTTTGACAACTATCGCAAACGCACCATGAAGGAAAAGGCCGAGCTGATTCTGAACGGTGCCGAAAAAACCATCAGCAGCATTCTTCCTATTGTAGACGACTTCGAACGCGCCCTGAAAAACATGGAAACTGCCACAGACGTAGCAGCCGTGAAAGAAGGAGTGGAATTGATTTATAATAAGTTCATGTCTGTATTGGGACAGGACGGCGTGAAGGTGATTGAGACCAAAGACAAACCTCTTGACACCGATTTTCACGAAGCAATCGCCGTTATCCCTGCACCGGACAAATCCCTGAAAGGGAAAATCCTGGATTGCGTACAGACCGGCTACACGCTAAACGACAAAGTAATCCGCCATGCCAAAGTGGTGGTAGGAGAATAACATAATATATATGGAAAAAAGAGATTACTACGAAGTACTGGAAGTCGAAAAGACAGCATCGGTAGAAGAAATTAAGAAAGCCTACCGCAAAAAAGCCATTCAATATCATCCTGACAAGAACCCAGGTGACAAAGTGGCGGAAGAAAAATTCAAAGAAGCGGCAGAAGCCTACGATGTACTAAGCAATGCAGACAAGCGTGCCCGTTATGACCAGTTCGGTCATGCCGGAATGAGTGGTGCTGCCGGAAATGGTGGACCGTTCGGCGGTTTTAGCGGTGGCATGTCTATGGATGATATCTTCTCTATGTTCGGAGATATTTTCGGTGGACATGGCGGTGGCTTCGGAGGCGGATTCAGCGGTTTCGGAGGCGGAAGTTCACAACGCCCGCGTTTCCGCGGTTCGGATTTGCGCGTAAAAGTGAAACTGAATCTGAAAGAGATTTCTACCGGAGTAGAAAAGAAGTTCAAACTGAAAAAGTACGTTGCATGTGATCACTGTCACGGTTCAGGGGCTGAGGGTAACGGCGGTTCGGAAACCTGCTCGACCTGTAAAGGTAGCGGTACGGTAATCCGTAACCAACAGACAATTCTTGGCACGATGCAGACACGTACTACCTGTCCGACTTGTGGCGGTGAAGGCAAAATCATCAAGAATAAATGTAAAGTATGTGCCGGAGAAGGTATCGTTTACGGCGAAGAAGTGGTAAGCGTAAATATTCCTAAAGGCGTAATGGAAGGTATGCAGCTTTCTATGAGCGGAAAAGGAAATGCCGGAAAACACAACGGTGTTCCGGGCGACTTGCTGATTCTTGTAGAAGAGGAACAGGACAAAGATCTGATTCGCGACGAGAATGACTTGATTTACAACCTGCTTCTCAGCTTCCCGACAGCCGCTTTAGGCGGTGCGGTAGAAATACCAACCATTGACGGAAAGGTGAAGGTCAAGATCGAATCGGGTACACAGCCGGGTAAAGTGCTCCGCCTACGCGGAAAAGGTCTGCCAAGTGTAAACGGATACGGTACGGGAGATTTATTGGTAAATGTCAGCGTATATGTACCGGAAGCGCTTAACAAAGACGAGAAAAAAGCACTTGAAGAAATGGAAAGCTCGGATAACTTCAAGCCCAATACTTCGATTAAGGAAAAGATTTTCAAGAAGTTCAAGAGTTTGTTTGACTAAACTGACTTTAAACTGAAAATGGATTCATGTCTATACGGGTTTTGAATGAAGTGATGATTTATTTTTTAGACGCGGATGACACGGATGACGCAGATTTTTTATTTATTGATGTGACAGCGCAGCCTTTAAATCCGTGTCATCTGCGTCTAAGAGATTGAATACATAGGCTAAAATCATTTACCTCATTTCTTTTCCGTTTTAAACGATACTGTTTTTTTATAATTGAAAGATTTTTTGCGTTATAAAAGAAAAAACGTCAAAACTAATCCCATTCATCTGGTAGCATAGTATAGTTTTACTATCTTTGCCGACACTTAATTCTATGAGTAGAATAGGTAACCTGATGATAATTGATATAACTGATGAGACTAAAAACAATTCTGCTAACTACAGTGGCTACAGGCACCTTGATGTGTGAACCTGTTATGGCATACGCTGTAGATTCCACACCCGATTCTATGGGATGGTTCCGAAAGAAAAAGAAGAGTGAACCAAACGACAGTGTTAAATCCAAAAACGAGTACGAGAAACTGACCGGAGACGGTAGCATCATTCACCGTGGTATGTTCAATGTGTACCAGAAAAAGAACGATTATTATTTTGAGGTACCGGTGGACTTACTGGGCAGGGATATGTTGGTAGTGAACAAGCTCCAACGCGTTCCTTCCGAACTGAACGAGGCCGGAGTGAACCGTGGTACGAATTATGAAAACCAAATGGTACGCTTCGAACAGGATAAGGCGACGAATAAGTTGCTTATCCGCCAAAGCCGCCCTCTCCCCCTCGCTCCTGCCGGAGACGCAATCAGCCAGTCAGTACGTGACAACTACATCTCACCATTGATAGCCGGCTTCAAGATTGAGGCATTCAATAATGACTCTACGACGATGGTTATCAAGGTGAATGATATTTATGATGGAACAGAGACGAGTATCAACAACGTATTTACCAATATCAACCTGGGAACGTCTTCCATCAAAAACCTTTCACGTATCCTTTCCATCAAAGCATTCGAGAATAATGTGGTGGCCACGTCCGAGCTGACAACGAAAGTGACCGAAGGAACGACTTCCGTCTACGTAACCGTTGAAGTCAGTTCTTCACTGATGTTACTGCCGGAAACACCTATGACCGGTAGACTGGATAATGCCCGTGTAGGGTATTTTACCAATCCTTTGCTCAGTTACAGCGACGGACAACAACGGGTCAGCAAGCAACAGTTCATTACCCGCTGGCGTCTGGAGCCTAAACCGGAAGACCGCGAACGGTATCTGCGGGGCGAATTGGTGGAGCCGGCCAAGCCGATTGTATTTTATATAGAAAACTCTACTCCGTATCGTTGGCGCAAGTATATCAAACAAGGTATTGAAGACTGGCAGGTGGCATTTGAACGTGCCGGATTCAAGAATGCCATTATCGCCAAAGAAATCACCGACAGCATGACGGTAGATATGGATGATGTGAATTACTCCGTACTGACCTATGCAGCCTCCACCAAAGCAAACGCTATGGGGCCGTCTATTCTGGACCCCCGATCAGGGGAAATCCTGGAAGCGGACATTATGTGGTGGCACAATGTACTAAATATGCTTCAGGAATGGATCACCGTACAAACAGGTACTGTACGCCCGGAAGCCCGCGGCATCAAGCTGTCCGATGAACTGATGGGAGACGCCATGCGTTTTGTAGCCTGCCACGAAGTAGGTCACTCTTTAGGGTTACGCCACAATATGATGGGATCATGGGCATTCCCCACCGATTCCTTGCGCTCCAAGTCATTCACCGACCGGATGAATTCGACCTCTTCTTCCATCATGGATTATGCCCGTTTCAACTACGTGGCACAACCCGGTGACGGAATAACCGCTCTTTCACCGCATATCGGTCCTTACGATATCTTCGCCATCGAATACGGTTACCGTTGGTATGGAAAAGAAAATCCGGAAGAAGAAAAGGATTTACTTTATGATTTCCTGAGCCGCCATACCGACCGCCTGTATAAATACAGCGAAGCGCAGGATGTACGCGATGCCGTAGATCCCCGTGCACAGAACGAAGATCTGGGTGATGACGCCGTACGTTCTTCCCAATATGGTATTGCAAACCTGAAGCGGATCGTTCCCGAAATTATAAAATGGACGACGACCGGAGAAAAAGGACAGACTTATGAAGAAGCTTCCCGCTTATACTATGCCGTAATCAATCAATGGAATAATTATCTGTACCATGTACTCGCCAACATCGGTGGTATCTATATAGAAAATACAACTGTGGGTGACGGACAGAAGACTTATACTTTTGTAGAAAAAGAAAAGCAACAAGCTGCCCTGAAGTTCTTACTGGATGAAGTGCTGACTTATCCGAAGTGGTTATTCGACACAGAAGTAGGTGAATATACCTATCTGCTTCGTAACACTCCGCTGGGTGTTGTAGAAAATGCACCGACGCAGATATTGAAGAATGCCCAGTCCTATATCCTGTGGGATCTTTTATCCAACAACCGCCTGGTACGTATGCTTGAAAACGAAGCGGTAAATGGTAAAAAGGCTTTTACTGCCGTAGAACTGATGGATGGTTTACATCGTAGCATTTTTGCCACAACGGAACGGGGAGCATTGCCTGACGTCATGACACGCACCTTGCAGAAAAACTTCCTGGATGCCTTGATTACGGCCGCTGCCGAAAGCGAAGGAGTAAAAATCAACAAGAAGTTAATGGACAATCATTTCCTGCTGGATAACCAGTTACCGCTTTGCAGTTGTGATGAACATGCTCATCGCTCGTTGGATGCAGACCGGATGGGTGCCCGCCGCGAATTGAATTTCTACGGCTCACAACTGAACCGCATCTCAGATGCCATTTCCGTGAAACGGGGCGAATTGTTGCGGATCAAGGATCTGCTTCAAAGCCGCCTGGGAATATCAGATGTGGCAACCAAATATCATTATAAAGACATGATTCTCC
>OHQG01000981.1_pt1 | contig 13036 bp, 10 predicted proteins | sample 1577871 | NCBI WGS metagenome assembly OHQG01 (sample SAMEA3879604, study PRJEB24766) | human gut metagenome | biome: human-associated habitat; feature: feces | place: USA | collected 1985/1987
AACACTGGTACTATCTCCATGTGCTTCCCTTCCACAAAATACTTCCGTAAGCTGTGGATTTGCAATCATTCCGCGTCCAAGCATAACTGCTTTAATGTCTGGGAATTTTGCGGTCAAGTTCTCAATATCCTGTGCGGTAAATAAATCGCCATTATAACATACTGGATGTTTGCTTATAGCAAGGCACTGAGCAAATGCTTCCTGATTGACCGGCCTTTTGTAGTAATCTTCTCTGACCCTTGCATGAACGATTACCTCCGAAATCGGGAATGCATTATAAATGTTCATCAAATCTATAACCTCATCTGGATTCTCCACACCCAGTCTCGTCTTAACGGATACTTCTATATTTACCTGAGAGAACACTTCATCAAAAAAGTACTTCATTCCCTCTAAATCTGCAAGAAATCCACTTCCTTTTTTCTTAGAAACTACTGTCCCGGATGGACAGCCAAGATTGAGATTAACCTCTTTATATCCAAGCTCTTCCATCATCCCTGCTACCTTGATAAAATCTGCGGCCTTATTGGTAAGAATCTGTGGTACAACAGGAATATTTTTATTATGTTCCGGCGCAATATCGTTCTTCTCTCTTGTATTTAACCCTTTTTTCGGCTTTGGTGTAAAATATTTATCAACCCCCTGAAAAATATGCTGATGAGCATTTCTGTAAATATAGCCGGTAATTCCTTCAAGAGGTGCAGCGTAACACTGCACCTTATGTTGCTTTTCCACTATTTAAGCCTCTTTAATACTTCTACTGTATATTCGTAAATTCTCTTAGTACTGGAAATGGAAAGACGTTCCTGCGGAGTATGGATATCAAAAATATCTGGTCCGTAAGACACACAGTCAAGACCAGGCATCTTCTCAGAGAATAATCCACACTCAACACCTGCATGAATCACTTCCATTACAGGCTCTTTTTTGTACATTTCGCGGTAAGTATCTCCCATAAGAATGCGAAGTTTAGAATCTTCTACATACTCCCATGCAGGTCCGCCAAAGCTTGATCCCCAGTTATTCGGGATCGTATCTTTCCATATGTAATAATCATGATATGGATTTTCTTTCCCTTTTTTTGCTTCTGTAAACCACGGATGTTTGTCCGATGTATGATTGACAACAAGATCCAAAATGATGCGGATTCCCTTTTCATGAGCCTCTTTTAGCAGCATGTCAAAATCTTCCATCGTCCCAAGCTGCGGCTCTATTTTTTTATAGTTCGATATATCATACCCATTATCAACTTGCGGTGATTCATAAATCGGATTCAGCCAGATCACATCTACTCCCAGCTTTTCAAGATACGACAGTTTTTCTCTGATTCCGTTCAAGTCCCCAAATCCATCACCGTCCGAATCATAGAAGCTTTTCGGATATATTTGATATACCACGCTTTTTTTCCACCATGCTGTCTGATTATTCATCTTCCTCATCCTCGTCATTTGAAACCTCATTTACGTATTTCAGTTCTTCTTTTGCCGTCTCAATTATTTCTTTCATTCTCTCTTCCGTAATATACTTCCCTTGCGGTTCCATAGCAATTTGAAATGCAAGAGGCAGATTCATACCGCTTACGATATGTGTATGCGGTCTCGTACGGTATTTAAAAAACTTTTGATTTACACTTCCGACCATTAAATCCGTCAATACAACAACTTCATCTTCCCCCTCGAATCCGTCCATCACTTCGTCAACCGCTTCTTCTACCGGACGATTGTCCACATAAGCTGACAATGCGATCGTTTCCTGTATCCCTCCGGAAATAAAATTCAATGTATCTTTCATCCCATCCGCCATCTTCTCATGAGATGCTATTATCAAAATTCGTTTCATATGATTCTCCTTCCTTTCCAGTCATCATACTTTTTATACAGTTAAAATCCCAAAAAACGCACATACAAGTGAAATTACAATAATAAGAAGGATCAATTTTGTAGCTGTCCATTTTTTATTCCCAAGTAATTTATATACAAGGAGAGTCAACAGGACCGGAAGAAGAGACGGCATGATCTTGTCCAAAATATCCGTCTGTAAGTTCAATGCCACTTCGCCTACTTTAAAATTCAAAGCTGTCGTTATTTTTACAGAAGTAGCAAACAGCGCTCCGACTACGCTTAAGCCCATGATAGATGCCGCCTCTGTAAATACTGTCAGACGTTTTCCTAAATTTGTGATCAACTTTGTTCCTGACGTATATCCGATCTGGAACATCTTTGATTTTACAAACCAAAATGCGATATTGCACAAAAGCCAAATAATCGCGCCAAGAGGATTCCCCTGCTGTGCCATATATCCTGATATCGATCCGATGATCGTCGGCCACAACACCCATACAAGAGTATCGCCCACTCCTGCAAACGGTCCCATCAAACTCGTTTTCAAAGATTGAACCGTATCTTTTGCCGCAATTCCATCTTTTTCTTCCACCGCAAGCGTTGCCCCGAGAATCATACTGGACATAACTGTCGTAGAGTTGAAGTAATTAAAATGATTATTTAATGCCATTTTATATTCGTCGTCTTTTTTATAAATCTTTCTAAGCACAGGCGCCATTGCCCACGCGATTGCCGGACCCATCTGTGATTCATAATTAAAAATATTGCATGCCATAAAGTTATATCTTGCAGCTGTTTTTCTCAGATCACGCTTTGTCACCTGATAACGTTCTTCTGTCTGTACATCCGTTCCCTGACTCATTTCTTTGTTCATTTCATTACTCATCAAAATCATCTCCCATCTCATCGGCATGTTCTGCTGCTGCCATCGTCACTGCATCCGCTTTATTAATCTCTGTTGTAAAATACCAAAATGCTGCCGCAAATCCTATAATCGCAATTCCAAGAACCGGTACTCCCAAATATGCGGACAGAACAAATCCGACCAAAATAAACGGAAGGAATTTCTTAACCGGCATATATCTCATCAACATTCCGATACCGACTACAGGAAGCATACCTGCCGCAATCGAAAGACCGTTTGTCACCCACTCCGGAATAACTTCCAAGATCAGTTCCACGACATTAGCTCCGAAGCATACTACGATCACTGTCGGGATTATTGTCTGCAAAGAACAAAGAATCGGTCCAATCCACGCTTCCATGTTCATTGTTTTCCATTTTCCTTCATTATTATCTGTCTGCATCTTATGAGCGACAAAGTTTAAAATAATTCTTACAACTACTTCCAACTGGATTGCCAGAAGCCCTACCGGAAGTCCGACTGCAATCGCTGCATCGACTCCTGTTCCGGTTCTCACGGCAATAAACGTTCCTATAATCGTCGCCAAACCATAATTCGGAGCAGATGCTCCTCCCAAAGCTGCAACGCCAAGCGACATCAACTGGAATGTTCCTCCGATCATAAGACCTGTATTCATATCGCCCATGATCAAACCTGATATCATTCCTACAATTACCGAAAACCATGACAAAACAACCGGTCCGTTCTGGTCAACCGTCATATATCCTGCCAAAATCACGATCAAAATATTTTGTATTACTTCCATATCTTTCACCTCAATCTCTCTTTAACAATCCGATTCCGAAAAATCTCATCACATTAAACATATCTCTTTTATCCGAATCTCTTGTTTCTTAATATGCCTCTTCTGCATCTGTCGGAACATATTGAATCACAACCGGTATTCCTTTTCCCTTGATCGTTTCAAGATCCTCTTTTTCTTTTTCATTTAATGCAATAAATTTAGAAATAGGAGTTCTTCCGTCTTCATTAAACATAATCCCAAGATCAACTTTCGGTATCTCTACGCCGCCTTCAATCAGACGGATTAAAGTTTCCGGTTCTTTTACAAGGACAAAAACTCTTTGACCGTCATATTTCCCTGCTTTAAAATTAGCAATCGCCGTCTCTGCCGAAATCACCGATACTCCCGTTCCTGCCGGCTTCGCCATTCTCATACTCGCTTTTACCTCTTCATTGCTGCAAAGAATGTCGTCTACAACCATAAATCTCTTCACCTGAAGCGCCGGCGCCCATTGATTTACGATAATCCCATGAATCAAACGCTGATCAATTCTTGCTAATACTACCATTTTTGTTCCTCCTCTTTTTTAATCATTTTTAGTTTCTTTATTTGTGTTTTTCGTTTACAAATACGTCTCTGTTTTTCGTTTGGTATCGTTACCAATTTTTTGTTTTTAAAAACCGGTTCTATTTTCATACCGGTTTCTGTCCGATTTATGCCGACTGTCTGACTATCAGCTTCAAATCCAACTCTTTTCTTCTTATTCCTTCTGATTCACCTTTTAATTGACGAACCATTTCTTTTGCCGCACATCGGCCTTCATCCTGTACAGGCTGCCATATCGTTGTTAACGGAATCTGGAGATAGGATGCCAATGGCTGATCATCTACTCCCATAATCGCAATATCCTGTGGTATTTTTACACCATTCTTCAGCGCTTCCATCACCATGCCTGCCGCAACCTCATCACTTCCGGCAATTACCGCATCCGGTTTTTCGGAAAGTTCCAAAATCTTCCGCATAATCTTTCGCCCGTCTTCCATTTCCCTCACTCCCGAAAACAGCCATGCCGTATTTGCCGCAATTCCGCTTTGAGCAAGCGCGTCCATATATCCTCTATAGCGATCGCTGTCGATATTAATTCCTTTATCCTGAAGGGTCACTGCTCTTGTTCCTGTACAATATGCAATCTTTCGATATCCTTTTTCCAAAAGATATTTCGAAGCTTTATAAAACCCTTCATACTGTCTGCCGCATACCATCGAAATTTCCTTGTCCTGATTATATTCATTGCAGACGACAAGTTTTCCATATTCGCCATATGATTTCAACTTATCCCAGTCATTCTCTATCGCACATAAAATCACTCCGTCAGCATGCTGCATCTTCAGAAGATTCATTGCGCTTTCTTCACTTTCTTTTTCTCCGTAAGTCTGCACGATCAATGTTCGGTAATGATACTGTCTGCAAGTTTTCTCAATTGAATCGACCAGTTGTGCGAAAAAGTTATTTGTGATAGTAGGAACAACTACCGCTATATTCCCGGAGCCCGAACCTCTTAACTGTCTTGCCGCCTGAAGCGGACTATACCCAAGAGCGTCCATAGCCTCCAGTATCTTCTGTCTCTTTTCCTCCGAAACATGAGGTTTGTTATTGATAACTCTTGAGACAGTTGAAACTGACATTCCTGACAGCCGAGCAACATCTGATATCGTTGCCAAAACTTTTTCCACCTCACTTTTCTCTTTGTTTTCTTGTTTATGTCTTTACAATATACTCACTTTCGTCATTTGTCAATCGCACTTTTGGTATCGTTTTCATATTTGTCAAAACATCCAAAATCCACAAATGAAATTTGGTAGTTTTAACGAATAGGTTTTTGATTTTTTATCTTTCATAAAACTTATCTTTTATTCTTTCGTATCTTTTGAAGGACCAGACCGATCATCAATCCAACCAAAGCCGGACACACCCATCCAAAACCATACTTCGACATCGGAAGCATCTTTGATACCGCACCGAGCATCTCCTGAAGTTTCACGATTACATCCGAATTTTTTGGCAAAGCTTTCACAAAATCTAAAATCGCCGCTGCAGCCGTAAACGCTGTCACCCAACTGTATATTCTTCTGTCATTCCCAAACAGCTTTCCGCATAAAGTAAGCAAAATAAGTGTCACTGCCAGCGGATACAAGAACATCAAAACAGGAAGAGAATATGCAATGATCGCATCAAGTCCTACATTTGCGATCAAGAAAGAAAGAAGAGAAAAAATCACTGCCCACACACGATAAGAAGGTCCGTTCGGAAATATCTTTTCAAACGTCTCCCCACAGCTTGTAACAAGGCCGATCGCTGTTTTCAAACATGCCACCGCAAAAATCAGCGCTAATATAATCTGACCCGGCTTTCCGAAATAGTATTCGGAAACGATCGCAAATGTCTCTCCTCCATTTGCCGCCACAGGAAACACCCCGCGGCTCTGCGCACCGACAACCGCAACCAAAACATAGATAAGCGCCATTAATAATGAGCTGAAAACGCCTGCTTTTATCGTATTTTTTGCCACTGCTCCCGACTCCTTTATATCAAGGCTTCTGATTACATTAACAACAATAATTCCGAAAGCAAGCCCGGCCAGAGCATCCATCGTATTATACCCTTCCAGCAGACCGGTTGAAAAGGCGCCGGACACATATGCGCCGGATGCCTCGATCTTACTCATATTTCCGGCCGGTGAAAAAAGCGCCCGAATAACAAAAATACTCAACAAAATTAAAAACAGAGGATTCAGTATTTTCCCGATCCACGTTAAGATCTGTCCCGGCTTCAATGAAAAAAACAATACAACGGCAAAAAATACAAAAGAGAATATTCCCAATCCTGCCATCTTCCCGCCGTCTGAAATAAACGGCTCTATTCCAACTGTAAACGAAACCGTAGCGCATCTTGGGATTGCAAAAAAAGGCCCGATCGTCAAATACAAAAGACACGTAAAGAAAACTCCGTATTTTCTGCCGATCTGACTGCTTAATTCCAAAAGTCCGTCTTTCTGGCTGACGCCAAGCGCCGCCACACCAAGAAGCGGAAGCCCGACACCTGTGATCAGAAAACCTGCCGATGCCGCCCACACATGATGGCCTGCAAGCTGTCCCATAAATATCGGAAAGATCAAATTTCCCGCGCCAAAAAACATCCCAAACAACATACTTGCAACAAATATCAACTCTTTAAATGTAAGATTCTTTTTCATGTTCCACCTGCCTTATACGTCTGAATACTATAAATATTTCTCCCATTACATCTATTTCGTTCCGATGCGGCAAACGCCTTTACTGTACATTTTTTATCAAGAATACATCCAGTGTATCATATACACTTCCGATTCGCCAGTTTTATTTAAGCTTTCGATGATATACTTATTTTATACTTTTAACGAAACACAAACACTTAGGCGAACTTGCTTTTTCACAACTCCCAACAGCCTTTTAAAACATATATAAAGGAGAAACTCTATGGAAACTTTAATTTTTTATACCTATGAATTTGCGGCTTCGATCCTTCCTTTTTCGGCTGCCTTTATTTTTCTTTCGCACAAACAGAAAAAGGGCGGAGAAAAAACACATCTTCTGCCCGGCCTGCTTTTATTTCTTTTTGCCGTCTACATCGTATGTGTATATCACGTCACAGGAACCGGCACTTTATGGGATGCATTTTTGTATCGCTTCCAAACAGAAATTTCCCACATTAATCCTATCCCCTTTTCTGCGGGAATCGATATGGTCGGATATATTTTGAATATCATCCTGTTCATTCCGTTTGGGTTTTTGATCCCTTTAATCTGGAAAAAAATGAGATCGCTGCACCTAACCGCCCTTGCAGGATTTTCTTTTTCCATACTGATCGAAATAAGCCAGTTATTAAATAACCGACGAACCGATATCGACGACCTTATTATGAATACTTTAGGAGCGATTATCGGATTCTTAATATATAAATCATTCAAGAAACTGATGCCAACCAGACTTCATAATAAGTTAAATGATTTTTCTTATCCTGTCTTGGAACTTCCGCTCTACATTTTCATCCTCTTTGCCGGACGTTTCTTTTTCTTCCATGAAATGGGATTTGCAAAATTGTTGTACGGATTTTAAATGCATTTTATCAGATCAGAAGAAAACGTATTTTTAATGCTTTTCTTTGCCTACATGCAAGTATGTCCGCAGAAAAGAAAAATTTCCCGCGGACATACTTGTTATTTCTAACTTGTTATTTCTATTTTCTGTTGATTATCATGCTTATTTTCACTCTGCATATCCATTCGGATTCTGGCTCTGCCATCTCCACGAATCTTCACACATTTCTTCTAATCCACGCTCTGCTTCCCAGTGAAGTTCCTTTTTTGCTTTGGACGCATCGCAGTAGCATGTTGCAATATCGCCTGCACGGCGCGGTTTAATTACATATGGAATCTCTTTTCCGCACGCTTTTCCGAATGCTTTTACCATATCTAATACGGATTGTCCGTTTCCTGTACCGAGATTATATACCGAAACACCGTCTTTTTCCTTCAGCTTCTCTACTGCGCGCACATGACCTATCGCAAGATCGACTACATGGATATAATCGCGCACCCCTGTTCCGTCATGTGTGTCATAATCGTCTCCAAATACGCTAAGACACTCCAATTTTCCGATCGCCACCTGTGTAATATATGGCATCAGGTTATTCGGAATTCCTTTCGGATCTTCTCCGATCATACCGCTTTTATGCGCTCCGATCGGATTGAAATAGCGAAGAAGCACTACGTTCCACTCCGGATCTGCCGTATGAAGATCTGTCAAAATCTGCTCTAACATCCATTTTGTCCATCCATATGGATTTGTACACACACCCTTTGGACACTCTTCCGTGATCGGAATAAATGCCGGATCCCCGTATACTGTTGCCGAAGAACTGAAAATAATGTTTTTTACTCCATGACTTCTCATCACATCACAAAGAGTGATCGTTCCTCCGATATTGTTTTCATAATATTCGAGAGGCTTCTGCACAGACTCCCCTACCGCTTTAAGTCCGGCAAAATGAATTACCGACTCTACATCTTCTTTGTCGAACACTTCATTAAGCCCTTCTCTGTCGCGGATATCTACTTGATAAAATTTCAGATCTTTTCCTGTGATCTCTTTCACGCGATCTACCGCTTTTTCCGATGCGTTATATAAATTATCTACGATGACCACATCATACCCTGCATTTAACAATTCCACACATGTATGGCTGCCGATAAATCCGGCGCCGCCTGTTACTAAGATTGACATATCTGTTTCCTCCTCGTAAATATTTCAGATACCGTTCAAGGTTCTGTCTATTGCAGTTTTCCTTTTTACTGCCGTTTTATTTTACATGCACATCTTACCACTCATCCTACAAAATAGCTTTATATTTTTATATCATCTTATAGTAAAAATGTTGCATTAAGACTAATCCCACAAATGCTGCGGATATAAGCCCGAATCTTTCAGAGACTGTATCGCTTCTACGACGACCGGCTTATCTTCTTTATAAGTAACTCCGTGCCACTTATCTTCGGACTCAAGTACTTTCACTGCAGCGCGGTCTTCTGCTAAAAGATCACTTACAACCGCCGGGAGAAAATATTCACATTTTAAAGGATTTTCTTTCAATCCTTTCTCTAAAAATGCCGGAAATCCCGTTTTGATCTCTTCTAGAATACTTCTCGTAAATCCCCACATATTCATTGATACAAGTGTATCCGGATCGATTTCGTTCCATGTCTGTCCGTCATCTTCCGAATATTCAATGCCGTTATTTCTCTTTTCAATACGGGTTCTTTCCGTAACGCTTACAAGTTCATTCGATGCGTTTAACCCGCAGATACCTCTTGCCACATGTCCGTTATCTGTCACAGTATTTTTCAAACGGTATGCAACCATCGTATACCGATACTTGTCGTCGTCTTCATGGGTCGTCAAATAATCGTAAATTGTCTGAAACGCATGCCGTCCGTAATAATCATCTGCATTGATCACAGCAAACGGTCCGTCGATCTCATCGATCGCACTTAACACCGCATGAGCTGTTCCCCACGGTTTTACACGGTCTTTCGGAATCTCAAATCCGTCCGGAATGTTTGTCAGTTCCTGGTACACATAAGCTACATCCATTACTTTCTCAATCCGTTTTCCGACTGCTTCTTTAAAGTCCGTCTCGTTTTCCTTTTTAATAATAAAAACGACTTTCTCGAATCCGGCGCGCTTTGCATCATAAATAGAAAAATCCATAATAATATGACCTTCTTTATCGATCGGATCGATCTGTTTCAATCCGCCGTATCTGCTTCCCATTCCTGCTGCCATAATCACCAATACCGGTTTCTTCATCTTAAATCACCTCATACTTAAATCTTAATCTTATCATTTTCTGTCATCTGAAATAAGGATACCACATTCATCAAAGAACGTCCACCTGACGTTATTTCATTCCGGATTTTTTCTTTGTCTGCTTTTTCTTTTTTCTCACACTATATCCGAATTGACCAAGCTTCTCTCCCAGAGATAAATATTCCCCGTGAGAATAGGCAATCAATCCCGTATTATTCAGCATAAATTTTCCGTTATCATCCATATATGAATCATCCACCTGAACTGCAGTCACTTCTGCAAGGAACATATGATGACTTCCAAGCTCCTCCATTTTTTTTACTTTACATTCAATATTTACCGGGCTTTCTTCTATAATAGGAGCAAATTCAAGAGATGATGCTTTTCCTTGCGTAAGACGACATTCTTTCCACTTATCTACATTCTCTCCCGAACGAACTCCACAGTAATCTGTCGCTTTTGTCAATTTTTCTGTCGTCAGATTGATCACAAACTCCCCGCTTTCTTTTATCATATGATAAGAATAGCGCTCCGGACGAACAGAAATATATACCATCGCCGGATTCGTACATACGGTTCCCGTCCATGCAATCGTAATTATGTTACTGTTTCCTTCTTTATCTGCGGTACTGACCATCACCGCCGGAAGCGGATAAAGCATGTTTCCCGGTTTCCATATTTGTCTGGACATTTTATCCTTCCTCTCTTTTTCCGTTTTATTATTGCTGCAGGACGCTGACAAGCGTCGGAACAAGCTGCTTTTTCCTTGATACTACTCCTTTTAGCATGATCGTATCCGTGTCTTCCGGCAAATCATATGCATTTAATATTTTTTCCTTTGCCTCCGGACCGCCGCAAAGAAGTTCCGATGATTCTGTCAAAATATTTGTCAACATAAAAAAGATCATATTTACCCCGCTGTCTGCGCACGCTTTCTCCAAATACGGCTTTACTTTCTTTTTGATTCCTTCCAGTTCGTCGGAACTCATTGAATTCACCTGTCCTACTCCGAACACAGTCTCGTTGACCGTAAATTTTTTAAAATCAAGAAAGCATATATCCTGAGCGCTTTTCCCTTTCAAATTACTTCCTGCACGAAACATTTCCTGCGCCAGAATTTCAATCTCGACGCCCGCAGTCTGAGCCAGTTTCCTCGCTGTGTTTTCATCCAAAGGCGTACAGGTCGGAGAGCGGAACATCAACGTATCGGAAATAATAGCGGAACAAAGGAGCGCGGCGTTTGTCGGATCTATTTCAACTCCGTTTTCTTCATACATCTGACTGACGATCGTCGCAGTGCATCCCACCGGCTGATTACGGAAAAATACAGGTCCCATTGTCTGAATACTGCCCAGTCTGTGGTGATCGATGATCTCCATTACTTCTGCCTCTTCCACTCCGTCCACAGCCTGGCTTTTCTCATTATGATCGACAAGAATCACTTGTTTTTTTCTTACGTTCAATAACCGTCGTCTTGAGATCAGTCCTAATAATTTCCCGTTTCCGTCAACAATCGGGAAATCTCTGAACCGTTTTCGCGCCATCACTTCTTTTACGTCATCAACATAATCCTTCATTTTGAATGTAACCAGATTCGTTTTTGTCATAAAATATTTGACCGGAATGCTCTGATTGATATGCTGCGCCGCAGTAAAAGTATCATGAGGCGTCCTTATGATCACAATCTGCTTTTTTTCCGCCTGTTTAATAATCTCTTCTGAAATCGAAGCGTTTTGACAGACGACCATACAGCTTGCTTCCATATCTACCGCACACTGCTGTGCATCCTTTCTGTCTCCCATGATCACAAGGTCATCTCTGCTTATAAAATCCGACATGAGAATCCTGCTTGAAGCTGCGATCACTACTTTTCCGTTTAACAGATAGCTATGCTCATTTCCGGTGATCACTTCCCCATCTACTGCACGGGCAATATTTCTATACTGAGTCCTTGCCTTTGATAAAATCATACTATCATAAACATCCATATATGTCTTGGCAATATCACCGATCGTAATAACCCCTTCCAAACTGCCGTCTCTTACAACCGGAAGTGTATGAATGTTCAGCTCCCGCATCGTTTCCCACGCTGTGCGGATTGAAGAGTTACTTGTCAATCCTTCTACTTCTTTCAACTCAACATCTTTGATCTGTTCTTTTAAATCAGACAAAAGCTTCGGAGGTTTCACTGCGAATTTTTCAAGAACATACTGTGTTTCTTCATTTAATTGTCCGGCTCTGCGCGGCTCATAAGCGTGACCTGTCAATTTTGTTTTTAATGCGGCGTATGCAATCGCGGAACATATGGAATCTGTATCCGGATTTTTATGGCCGACAACATATATTTTATCTTTCTGTCTACTCATATATTTTTACTCTCGCTTTCTTCATCCAACATCAATAATCTGAAAAGATTCTATGCTTATCGATAAAAACATTTTTCATCCATAACTGCATTATTATATACATAAATCTCATTCTTCTGCAAGAGCACAATAAACAATATAGTCAAGAAAAATTAAGAATAAAAATACCATTCTTCTCTACTTTCAAAATATTGTTTTTTCTCCTCCATCTGTGGTATACTCTTTCTATATAAAAAAGAAACAGAGGTGCTGCACAATGAGCGAAGAAATGAAAGAACCAATGCAGACAGATAATGACTGCAAAACAGAGGAAGCTGCTGCTTCCACAACAGAAACGATGGCTGACTACGAAGATCATTTCGACGATGCCAATCCGTGGAATCTCGTCACAAAATATATGGAAGAAAAAACAGTTCTTCCTGTAAAAGTAGAAGGCGTTGTAAATGGCGGAGTAATCGTGATGATCGAAGGACTGCGTGGATTTGTTCCTGCTTCTAAACTTTCCCTTTCCTATATCGAAGATCTGGAAACTTATCTTCTGAAAGAAATAGAAGTACAGGTAATTGACGCTGACCAGGCAAATAACCATCTCGTCCTTTCCGCAAGAGAACTTTTAAAAGAAAAAGAAAAGAAAGCGCGGGAAGATCAGATTGCCAACCTGAAAATCGGAGAAGTTTTAGAAGGAACAGTCGAGACTTTACAAAATTACGGCGCGTTCATCAAACTTGACAACGGTCTGTCCGGTCTTGTACACGTTTCACAGATTTCACAAAAGC
>OHQG01000988.1_pt1 | contig 12956 bp, 10 predicted proteins | sample 1577871 | NCBI WGS metagenome assembly OHQG01 (sample SAMEA3879604, study PRJEB24766) | human gut metagenome | biome: human-associated habitat; feature: feces | place: USA | collected 1985/1987
CCGAATTTATCGACATAATAGTTGACCCAGCGTTCCGGAGCCTGTAAGGATACATGCGGAAGAGGTGTTGTCCAAAGCAGGAAGAACGGTTGCTCCTTATTCTGGTCGACAAAATGAATCATTTCGTCGAAGATGAGGTCGTTGGCATATTCATTCTGGGTAAATTTCCGGTAACTGGCTTCATCGTACGGATCCGCTCCTTCATCCAGTTTGGTCAGATGGGGGTCCCGTATTTTGTTATCGAGATATACGCGTTGATCGTTTTTCCATAAGAACGGAGGGTAATAGGTATGTGCCTGCCTCTGGCAGTTATATCCGTAAAACTGGTCGAAACCCTGTTTGCCGGGGACACCTTCCGAACCGGGATAACCTAATCCCCATTTTCCGAAACAACCGGTCGTATATCCGGCATTCTGCATCATCCGGCCGATTGTCATGGTACCGGATTTTAACGGATATTGCCCTTCCAGTTCCGGATGGACGTACATCGAGTCGTGGCTGTTGATCGCTCCCCGTGAGGCTATTTCATCATTCGCCCTGATCTGTGCGTGTCCGGAATGTAATCCGGTCAACAGTACACAGCGGGCCGGAGCGGAAACGGGCGATCCTGTATAATGTTGGGTCAGTTTGATCCCGTTATTTCTCAGGCGGTCGATATTCGGGGTTTCTATTTTTTGCTGGCCGTAACATTGCAGGTCGCCATAGCCCATATCGTCCATCAGTATATATATAATGTTAGGTTTGCTCTTTTCTTTCTGGCAGGAAGACAGACCTGCAATACAGAAAAGCCCTACTAACAAATTCGTTTTTTTCATCTTTTTGTACTTTAATTAGTCCCAACTGAAATCGTCGGTTACTTCGCTTTTTAATCCTGGTCCGAACATATATCCTTGTTTTTCAAACCATTCTTTTTTGTCTTTTACCTTTTGGTAAAACAGTTCGAAACTCTCCGGTTCGCTCCGGCTCCACATTTGTTCGGCGATAGCCAGAATGCGGGGAAACAGCCTCCGGTCGATCATATTTTCTGTTACCCTGTAATCGGTCCAGAGGGCACAACTCATTCCTAACAAGAGAGGCGAATCTTCTTTTCTATAAGACGGGTTGTCGGTATATACATCTTTGATATCGAATGTACGCGCCGCCTCATATCCTTTCCAGGGAGTGACAGGGAAATTCAGGTAGGTATAATAATTGGTTCCGCAGATAACGGGAAGATTTCTTTTGAGTGCTTCTTTGAATGCGGTGTCTTTATGTCCCCGCCAGTTCCACCAGTGGATCACTACGTTATCAGGTAACGCATAACCATCCTGATAAACGACATCTCCCCAAAAGATTGCTTTTCTTCCTTTATTTTTCAGATAGTTGGCCATCTGTGCTGAGAACCAGAGCTGAAGATCGTGGCTGTCTTTCAAACCGTGTTCTTTGATACATTGCCCGCAATCGGGGCATGTATCCCAGTTCCCTTTGGGGGCTTCATCTCCTCCCAGATGAATATATTCGGAGGGGAACAGTTCGCAGACTTCATCGAGTACATTCTTCAGAAAATCCAGTGTATGTGTTTTGCCGGCACAGAAGATATTTTGTGTAAAGCCGTTTTCGGGAACCTGTATGGTGTCGCCGAAGCAGCCTAGTTCCGGGTAAGCGACCAGAGCGGCTTCCGCATGTCCCGGCATATCGATTTCCGGGATAACCGTGATACAACGTTCGGCGGCATATCTGACAATCTCTTTGATCTCTTCCTGTGAATAGAAACCCTGTTGTTCCGGACCTTTGCCGACAAAAGCGCCCACTTCGGTAAGGCGCGGATATTGTTTGATTTCAATGCGCCATCCGAGGCCCTCCGTCAGATGCCAGTGGAAATAGTTCATTTTTAGCAGGGCTGCCATGTCGATATATTTCTTTATGGTCGAAACTTTCTGATATTGGCGGCCGGAGTCGAGCAGGAAACTTCTGAAACCGACACGCGGCCTGTCTTCTATTTTCAGGCAGGGGATGATCCATGTCCCGTTCTGATCGGAGGCCAATTGCTTTAATGTCTGCCGGGCATAAAAGAAACCCGCATCGCCGGATGCTTCTATTTCGATACCGTTTTCTGTTACCTGTAGCCGGTATGCTTCAGAAGGTAATGCCGTATTCGTAGTCTGGCGGATATCGGCTTGTAGTTTTTTTGTGCGAAATTCTCCGTTACCTTGCACGACTGTTTCCGGTGCAGGGATTACTGTTTGTGCCGTCAGGAAAAAAGAAGAAAGCAAGAGAATAATAATACTTACATATTTCATGATATATACGAGCTAAAATAAAGAAGATGCATCAAAAGTTCGTTTTGTCATGGAGGACAAGTCTCGATTTTTGATACATCCTCTTTGTTTGTGATTAATTAAACTATTCCCAACCCGGATTCTGTTTGATATTCGGATTTAATACCATCTGATTCAATGGTATCGGGTAAAGATAATAATAATCCGGCCATAATTTATTCGGATCCGGATGGAATTCCAGATAACCTTCATCCGCACCTCCGTCGATGGTCACAGCCGTACCTGCCGGGAAGTCTGATTTCCGGACATATTGCCCGAGTTTTTTCTTCATGGCATAATGGCACTTCTTCCATCTTCTGAGGTCGTCGAAACGGAAATTTTCTGAAAATAGTTCGATACGTCTTTCCCTGCGTACTTCCCATAAGAGAGGAGATACGGCATAATCGCCTGCATATCTCGAATCACCCAAATCCCGCTTCGGATCAAAACTTTCATTGATCTGCGATACAATCATCGAAGGAACATTTGCCCGTGAACGTATTTTGTTGATGGTCATATCAGCAACGGACTGGCTGAATTCTCCCAGTTCAACCATTGCTTCGGCATAATTCAGCATCACTTCTTCTACCCTGAATATCGGCATGTCGGTCTCTTCATTCCGTTGAGAACCCATGCTCAGATAAGTATTGAAATATTTCCAGTTATTATAACCGAATGCCGATTTGTACCAGGGTTGCCCGTTCAGGAAGAAATCGTAGTGGGGATTTTCTCCTAAGATACCGCCATCGTATCCTTGTCTGAACGGCAGTGTTTTCTGACGTTCGGCCGGAACGATCAGATTGATACTGTCAATAAAACTACGGTCTTTCGGATTGTCCGTAAACTTCCATTTGTTATCCCAGGCCGTTGTCGATTCCGAACGGTCGACTACATAAGGCGGAGTAACGTGCAGCCATAAACGGTGGTCCCTGTTGCTGAATTCGTCGTACATGTCCTTGTCGCCCAGGAATATCTGACTTGTCCAGCGCGGTTTGCCGTCCGAACATAAATAGCTATCCACCATGTCGCGGGTTACATTATAGAATGACTGAGCCGTGGTTCCACCGATGCTGGTAGCATGTACAACATTGGCATCATTGGCATACGCTTTGTAAAGGATGATTCCGGTCATACCATTTAACGACAATGAATTGAACAGGTCGTCGTAGTTGCTGTGAACGTTCGGATATACCTTCAATACTTCTTCGGAAGCCCGCTTACATTCCCGCAGGAACTTTTCTGCATCCTGTAGTCCGTGATATTTTCTCCAGGTTCCTTCAAACAGACAGAAACGGGAGAGTAATGTCTGTACCACCACGCGGTTGATTGTGTTGGCTCCATCGCCATCCTGATTGATGTTCTGTTCTGCATACTGAAGGTCTTCCAGGATATGATTGGCAATGACATCTCTGGAGTCTCTTTCCCCATAAATGATATCCGTTTCATCGTCTGCCAGTACATGGTCGATCCAGGGAACACCGCCGTAAGCGGAAAGTAAGGTCAGATATCGGTAGGAACGGAAGAAGTAACCGACACTGCGCCAGTGGTTTCTTTCCGTTTCAGTCATATCCGACGTCTCGATATGGTCGAGCATGAGGTTTGTCCGGCGGATGAATGAATATTGTGCCCATGGTGTATTGTCTGTTTTTGACGGGGGAACGACAATTCCCCTGATCCAATCGGTTTCGCCTGACCCCCGTGTGGAGTTATAGGAGATATTGTCCGTGTTGGTTTCTCCGTAACCGAGTGCCGGGAATGTTTCATACAAACCCCATGCATATGTTTTGAAATTGTCGTATGATTTGAATACGGTTTCTGCAGTGGGACTGCCCAGCGGGTATCTTTCCAGGAAATCGTTATTCATGCAGCCGGAAAATCCGAAAATGACGAGTAGTCCGAATAATATTTTGAATGTCTTCATGATCGTATGTTTTAATTTAGAAAGTAACATTTATACCCAGTGAATATTTTTTCATGAAAGGATATTCCCAGGCTCCTTTTGAAAGCATATCCGATTCCATTCCTTCTGGCAGATGGTCCCAGGTATGCAGATTTTCACCACTGACAAATACCCGGATATTATCCATATAGATCTTTTGACAGATATTCTTGGGTAATGAATAAGACAGAGTAATGTTCTGTATTTTCAGGTAAGCGGCATTTGCCAGATATTTGGTTTGCACTTTCTGGTTGAATTTCGTATTCGTTTCATTCTGCGGATACACCCTCGGATAGAAGGCATCCGGATTATCCGGAGTCCAGAAGTCGAGTGTTTCCTTGAATAAACTACCCCAGCTTCCGTTCGGCCATGCCATCTGGTCGGTACGCCAGTAGTCGCGTTTTCCTACCCCGCGTAAAAAGATAGACAGGTCGAAACCTTTGTAACTGACTCCGGCTGTGATGCCGTATTGGTAACGGGGAGTATTGTTGCCTATGATGCGCTGGTCGCCCGGATTGTGAATAGTGTTGTCGCCTTCGAAAATAAATTCGGTATCATCGTCGAAGTTCTTGTAAAGAATATCACCCGGATATACAGTTCCTGCTCCCTTGAACATCGGGATACCCGGTTTCAGGGTTCCGTCTGCGTTGAAATCGTCCGTCGTATAGAAACGGTCGGTTACGTATCCCCATATTTCACCTAGCTTCATGCCTTTCCGGTAAAGGTCTTTTCCGAACAGGCCGGCTTCGTTGTCGTATTTGGTGATTTCGGATTGCGAGTCATACAGGTTGAAACCTACCCGGTAGCCTACATCGCCTATCCGGTCATGCCAGTTGATCTTCAGTTCCCAGCCGTATGTTTTCAGGTCTGCGGCATTTTGTTTTGCAGCACTGGCACCGACTACTCCCGGCAATTCCATTCCCGGAGCCAGCATACCTTTGGTATCACGACGGTACCAGTCGAATGTGGTATTCAGCTTGTTGTTGAACAGGTCCAGGTCGAAACCGAAGTCTAGTGTATAGACTTTTTCCCATCCAAAGCTGCTGCTGACCATGGCCGGAGCTCCCAGTGTCGTAACCTTTTGCCCGTCCACCAACCAATTGGAAAGGTAAACGTTCATATCCGGGATATAAGGATAATTATCGGGTGTATTGTCGGATTTTAAGATGACCTGGTTCCCGATGGAACCCCAGGATGCCCTGAGTTTCAGGTTGGAGAGCCATTCGTTTGTCGTTTTCATGAAATTTTCTTCCGAAATACGCCAACCGGCGGAGAAAGAGGGGAAGAAACCGAACCGGCTGTTTTTGGGGAAACGGGAAGTTCCGTCGTAACGTCCGTTGGCTTCCAACAGGTATTTGCCGGCATAGCTGTAATTCACGCGATAGAATAATCCGCGGATGGCAAATTCCTCGAACGCGTCATTCGTAATCGGAGTACCCGTCGATAAGGATAACGAAGGCAGTGAACCTACCACTACATCCGTACGATAAGAATATTGGGATTCGGTATGGCTCGACTCCTGGTTGTATCCTCCCATCACCGAAATATCATGTTTACCGAATGTCATATCGTAATTGGCGAATAAGTTGACGGCATTATAATCCGTATATTTGGAAGTGACTGCATAGCTGGAGTTCTCCGTGCTGTTCAGTACCCCGGTAAAGTTCATTCCTATATACTGATATTTGTTCTTATAGAATTTATTTTGCTCGGTTGTCCGGTTGTAAGTGTATTCTCCGGTTATCTTAAGACCTTTCAGCGGACTCAGGATGATTCGTCCCAATGCTCTTAGGTCATTTCTTTTGATTCTCCGGGGATCGCCGTAACGGATATAAGTGGCGGGAGACTCAGCCGGATAGACTGTCCCGTTTTCCTCATAATCTTCATTATTCTGATAAGACGGTAAATTCATGGCGGCTACCCATACAGTATTACGTCCTCCTGCCTCTACTTTTTTCTGTTTGGAATTACCATATTTCAAGTCGAGTTGGGTTGTCAGCCAGGAATTGACATCTACTCCCATAAATGTAGAGAGGTTGAGTCGGTCATAGCTGTCTTTATCCGTAATCAGGATACCGTCTTCTCCGGTATAGCCGACGCCGATGCGATAGACTGTCTTCTCACTACCTCCGGAAACCGACATGCTGTGGTTCTGCATGAATCCGAAATTATCTGTCATATCGTCGAACATATTCCGTTCTTTCATCAGAAATAGATTGCCGTTTTCGTCAAAGATATATCCGTTTGGGTATTTTCCCGGGTTACTCTGGTAGTCACGTATGTATCCTTCCCACTGGGTGATGTTTTTGCCATCTACATAGGTGTCGTTGGGCCAACCCATTTCTTTGTAGGCCAGGACCGATTCCAGCGGATTGGCTTTCTGAGGTAACTCCAGCGGCTTGGAGAACGATATATTATTGTTGTAATTGAATTTCGGAGCGGAATCTTTTTTTCCCTGCTTCGTGGTGATCAGGATAACACCGAAGGCGGCTCTTGCCCCGTAGATGGCTGCCGAAGCGGCATCTTTTAATATGGAGACCGATTCGATTTCCTGTGGATCGATCATATTGATATCCATCGGAACGTTGTTCACCAGTACGAGAGGCGTACCTCCATTGATAGATGTCGTACCACGGATATTATAACTCATTGCGTCACCTGGTGTACCGGTTTCCGATCCGATCTGTAATCCGGGTGTCGTCCCTTGCAAAGCCTGTGCTATGTTAGGGACCGGACGGTCTCCCAATGTTTCCGATAAATTGACGGAAGCAACAGCTCCGGTCAGGTTGACTTTCTTCTGGGTTCCGAAACCGACCACTACGACTTCGTCCAATAACTGAGTGTCTTCTTTTAAAGTGACAGTAATGTCTTTTTGTCCCTTCAGATGAATGTCTTGCGAAATGTATCCGATGAAAGATACTGTCAGGGTAGCATCCTGTGGAGCGTCCAGGATGAATTGTCCGTTCAGGTCTGTGATCGTTCCGTTGTTCGTTTTCTTGTCGATCACGTTAGCTCCGATGACAGGCATTCCTGTTTCGTCGATCACTTTACCGGTGATTTTTCCTTCCTGCGGCATTTTATCGGCCAGCAGGACGATCTTATAATTCTCTATCCGGTAACTGCCAGGCGCAAGCAACTGATTTAACACCTCTTTGATGCTGGCCTCTTTGAGATTCAGGCTGACCTGTCTGTTCATGTCGATCTCTGAGTTGTTGAGGAAGAAGACAAAAGGAGTTTTCTCTTCGATCACTTTGATTGCTTCACTCAGTTTCACATGGGTTAATTCCAAGCTTATTTTCGTATTTTGTGCATAACCGTTTATTGCGTAAAGCTGAAAAAAGCAAAAGCCTATAAATAATAGTATTAGCTTCATTTTTCTGAATGAATTAATGTTAAGAAAGGAAACAGCATTCCTTTCCGTGGAAATTTTTTTCATACATTTGTACTGTTTTAAATTTAACTTATTGCTCTCATCTTCTTGTTTTTGAGAACAGTTTGTTTCGCATTACCGGGCAAATGTTACCAGCATTTGCCTGGATTGTTTTTAGACTCTCCGGTTTCTTATCCCATAGGCATTCTGTTTTTATGGTTCGTATTATTTAGGTTTCACATAGATTACATCATCTTTGATCGAATAACGAATAGGTACGATCATTTCCAGCAACTTGAATATTTCGTCAGGCGATTCTTTCCGGATCGTCAGCGACAGGCGCTGGTCGACAGGAGTTCCCGGTTGGCAGACGAGTTCCATGCCGTACCATAATTTAATCTTGTGTAAGATGACGGACAGTTTTTCGTTGTTGCATACCAGCTTTTCGTTGATCCATAATATATATTCGGAGGCATCGACCTGCCTTATTTCATGAACGCCGGTCTCTTTATCCAGGATGATCCGTTGGTTGGGTTTCAAGAGGATGCTGTTCGGATTATTCGGCAGCTGTATTTCAACCTTTCCGGTGAGCAGGGTGGTTTCGCTGTTCATTTTATCCGAGTAATCCTTTACGTCGAAGTTTGTGCCCAGTACATTGACTGTCATTTGATTGGTCTCGACGAAAAACGGTGCCTGTTCGTTCTTCTTTACTTCGAAATAACCTTCTCCTTCCAGTTTGACTTTTCTGTATTTGTCGGAAAACTTTTCCGGATAAGTCAGCTTACTGTTCGTATTCAGCCAAGCGACGCTTCCGTCGGGCAGTATAACGGAGCCTTTGCTTCCCTTGCCCATGATGGCCTGGTTCATAATAACGGCTTCTTTCTCTATGTAAACGATATCCGGAGTGTTTCTACCTATATAATATCCTCCGATCGAACAAATCAGGAGAATGGCAACGGAGGCGGCAATACGTAAAAACGGGCGTATAGAACGTTTGGACGAACGGCTGTTTTGTTCGTTACGGCGGACGCTCTCTTCAAATATCCGGAAAGCGTTTTCTGTGTAACCCGGCGCATGCACCGGAGTCTTTCCGGATGCCAGCCAGATATCCTGTAAGTCGATGAATGTCTTTTTATTCGCATCGCTTTCCCGCAACCAGGCGAGAAGACGTTCTTTTTCCTCCTTGCCGGCTGTTCTCTGTAAATATTTTAATATGATGTCGTTCATCCTTATTTTGTATCCCTTTCGGTAATTATTCGGTTACTCTTCTATACTTATCACAAAACAAAACCGTTTAACCCTACCTCAATGAGAAAAAAAAGATTATTTTTACGCAAATATTTTGTGAACCGGAGATACAGTAATGATAACCATCAGTGATAATAAGTTTAACGAAAGGGGTAGTAGATTGGGTGAATTTGTTTTATTTCAGAAGCTTTTTGAGGATTATTTTCGCTCTTTGGTCACGTACTCGTATCGGTATGTGAACGACTGGTCGGTGGGTGAAGATATTGTACAGGATGTGTTTATGGCTCTTTGGATCAACCGGGATAAAATTGATTTTGAGGAACCGATAAAACCCTACTTGTATCGGGCTACCTATAACAGATCGATAAACTACCTTAATTCCGTGTCGGTTCAGCGACGTGTAGATCATGCCGATATGCTGGATGAACTGATCGACCGGGAGATACTGTCGTATAACCAGCATGACAATCTGTTACTGAAAGAGATAGAAGAGGAGATCACCTCTTTTGTCGGTACGCTTCCCGAACAGCGTAAAAGAGTTTTTCTGTTGAGCCGTGAAGAAAATCTAAAGAACAAAGAAATCGCGCTTCGTCTGAATATCAGTGAGAAAGCGGTAGAAAAGCATATAACCAAAGCCTTATCCGATATCCGTACCCACCTGACAGAAACCGGCCTGATGTCCGGCCTGATTTGTTTCTTACTGAACCAACATTGATTGTATCCTACCATAGGGAAGCTTTATTATTCAGGTTAAATGCCACATTTGTGATGCAATTGTCTTGTATTTAAATAATAAAGCGTATTTTTGTTAAAACGATATATATTATGAATAAAGACTTTGATTACAATTTACTGCCGTATAAATTTGCTCATTGTATGAACGGACAATGCAAACAAGCTGATAAGTGCCTTCGTAGCAGGGCGGCTCAGCATATACCGATCGAACGTAAAACTGTTACCTTTGTTAATCCTGCGCACACGAATCCTGCCAATGAAGATTGTCCCTACTTTAAGGCTGACCAGTTGCAGCAATTTGCCTTGGGAATGACGCATTTACTGGCGTATATTCCACATAATGATGCAATTGCTATCAAACGACAGATGTTGACCTATTTCGGACGAACGCATTTTTACCGGCTTTGGCGTAAGGAGCGTCTTTTTAGTCCCGAGCAACAGGAGTATGTCCGGCAATTGTTCCTTGAAAGAGGTCTTCAGGAAGCTCCCGTATTCGATGAATATGTAGAGCAATATGAATGGTAAAAGGATATAAGCCATATTTTGTTTCTCCCTAATGAAACAGTTGTTTCTATGTAATGGAACAAGTGTTTCATTAGGGAGAAACAAATAATAATAAGCAATTGAATTCGTAGTCCGTATAATATATCCAAAACAGGATGCTGAGGCAAAAGAACATTGATGCTTCTTTTAAAAAAGGTAAAACATAATTTAGGACTTAGAATAATAAAAGTAGAGAAAACTCAAATAGACTCAATTGGGCTAATTGCTATTTTTAATTGGATGTTAACTTTGCTACATGTAAAAGTCTCTTATTAATCTTAATACCATTAAAAAATGAAAACTTTAGGTAAACTTAAATTACATGAATTCAGAAAGGCTGAATTAGAGAAACGTGAACTGAATGCTTTGAAAGGTGCTTGTAATTGTAAATGTCTTTGTATAAGCAGCGATAAACAGGAGTATATTCTCAGTAATTCCAGTCTGAATGATGCAAGTGCATATTAATATTTTTCTCTAAAGCTTTTGCTTTAGCCAGATTCACATTGGTCAATGAAGCGTTTAAATGGATATGTAGTTTGTTCAAATCTCGACTTTGACAGTCTGTCAGTCCTATAAATTGTTTTGCATCGCGAAAGCAAAATTCGACTTGAAAACGAGTCTGGTAATAATCCAGCACGTCTATGTTTTTCATCTGCGTATCAGATGAAAAATATACTTTGCGTACATTCTTGTCTTTATTTTTTAGATGCATAATCGAATATTCCGTTTAAGGGGAACGGGAATGTACGATAGCCGAGAGTATTTGTCCCTATCCATCTTTCAATGGGATAATATCAAAACAATCTTCTTCGAGATGCTCCATCTCTATTTTCTCATCGTACAACTTGGGAGGTTATTTGCCACCGGTAATTTTTTCTTTGGTAAGATAACGAAAATAAGCATCATTCTCTTCTAAACTGAGTCTTGATTTCCTGAAATTAATTTCACCGGATGACAATTCTGTGGTTGTGCTGATGGATAACTAAAAAATGGAGTACAGATCACGAAGGTGACTTTATATCTTTGGAGGAGTCTATAATGATATAACTGGACTAATTTGTTATAAATGTGTTGTTTGAGACTGTGTGGTAGTCTTTGTGCGTGTTGCGGAAGTAAAATATTATAATTTCTTGGACGCTATTTCTTGTTAAGATAAAATTATTCAGTAAATTGTGCTCGAAACTTTGAATTTACATGTTTCTGTCTCTTAAATCTTGATTAATTATGAAATACGTGAAACTCTTTTTGTTGACTGTTGTGGTACTTTGTTCATTTAGTAATGAAAAAATACCAAAGATCGATTTACCTGCACACACTCCTAAACAGACTGCGCAAATGAGTAAATTGTTCCGTAAAGTAAGGTATGTTCCTCTGGAAACGACAGATGATTGTTTACTTTCTTATATCCATGTGCAGAAGATACAAGATTATATACTTGCCTGGGATTACGATAGCTGTTGTTTGTTTAGTGCTAAAGATGGAAAATTTATACGGAGAATAGGGCATAAAGGCGATGATCCGGAAGCTGTCTTTTCATTTTATAATAATTTTTATAATCCGTATGATGGGCTCCTCTATTTTCAGGGTGTTGAAGGGATTCGGGTTAAGTACGGGCTGGATGGTAAATATGTTGGTAAAATGAAAGTCCCGTTGTCGACAGGTGTCTCTCCTCAATTTGTAGTACCATTGGACTTAACGACTTTTTGTGCTTTTTTTGCGAATAGAAGTGGACGGGAGAAGAAAAGAATAGTTTTGTTTGATCATAACGGAAATGTAAAGAAAGAGTTTCCTAATCATCATTTCGTAGAAACAAAAATGTATATTCTTGATACGGGTGATGGGCTTACGTATAGATATAAAGATAATCTTTATTTTAAAGAAATGTTTATAGATACGGTTTATCAAGTTAGTAAAAATCAGTTGAAGGCTGAATATATTTTAAATATAACATCCCGTTCTGTGCCCTATAAAGAACGTTATGACAGACATAAGGAAGCGATATCACCTTATTTTATATATGAAAATGATGTAAATATAGCTTTTCGTTATCATATGAATGGAGTAGGACAATTATGTGTTTATAATAAACAAGCAGGAGAAAGTTCTTACTATTTATGTGAAAATGGCCCGATTGATGATATCAACGGTTTTATGCCTGTTTGGATATCTACGATTTGTGATGACGGAACTTGTCTGGGAGTTTTGAATGCAGGAGATATTTGCGATTATATAGATAAAAATGGAATATCTTCCAATCCGAATCTCAATTTCCTGAAATCGATTTCGCCGGATGACAATCCGGTGGTGGTGTTTATGGAGAACTAAAAAAGAAATTCAGGAAGGTAGAGATGAGGTGTTAGAAAAGGTTGTAGAGTTAATAAATGAGAAGGACTTTAAATCTAAAATGTAAAGATGGATATTCTTATCTGCTACATATTTACTATCTTTGCAGTCTGTTATTGGAATATCTTAATAAATCGACGATATGATTCTATTCTTTCAATCTCCAACAAAGACGGTGCTGGCTGTTGAGGCGGCACATGCTTTCTCTCCTGAAGATGTTCAAAAGCTCGTTTGGTTGTTTAGTGAAGCCGCTCCACTCCAATCCGAAACATTGGATGGATGGTATGTTGGTCCGCGCCGGGAAATGATTACCCCGTGGAGTACCAATGCTGTGGAAATCACTCAGAACATGGGCTTGAGCGGTATCTCACGTATCGAAGAATACTTCCCTGTTTCTTCCGGTGAAGCTGATCACGACCCGATGTTGCAACGTATCTACAACGGCCTGAACCAGGATATCTTCACAATCAGTAAACAACCG
>OHQG01000998.1_pt1 | contig 12880 bp, 7 predicted proteins | sample 1577871 | NCBI WGS metagenome assembly OHQG01 (sample SAMEA3879604, study PRJEB24766) | human gut metagenome | biome: human-associated habitat; feature: feces | place: USA | collected 1985/1987
GATTGATTCATCGCTATTGCTCCGTCGAACATTTGCGAAGAGACGAGCCCTTCTGCACCCGGAGCATCATAAGTCCATCCGCTCATATCCGCAATCACCGTACCGGGAACCCGCGTAGCATTTTCCTCAATATTCCCTTCCATCTTTTTGAATACCACGAATTTAACAACATCCTTATCTCCAATGGTATTGAAATCCGCATTCCCGCCAAGATCGACTTTCAAAACCACCATCGATCCGTCCGACGTCAGTTTTTCATAATCAACAGCCTTAATCTCAACAGGGGTGGTCGCCTGACTATTTTTCGGAAGCAACAACTCGTCTGGAAGCGTTACATCATTCGCAGACATCGGGGTGTATTTCGTGCCGTGCTGTTTGTTATAACTATCAACTAAGGCAGGATCAGCCACAATGGAAAATTTGCTATCGACAGGCACTCCGATGGAGGCCTGCAATTGCAACGTATAACCTTTCTTCTCAATGACCATACCGTCTTCTCCTTGCATCACAGAGATTTCAGTCACCTGCTCCATTCCAGGAAGCGACAGAACACAAACCTGCTGCTTCGTCTTCAACTTAAGGTAACAAACCTCTTTGTCGGTATTGGCAGAAAAACCTGAATGCTTTGAGAAATCAACACGCACTGGAACCAAATATTCCTCATCACCCAACGCCGTCATATCTGTAATGCCTACTATAACTGGAGTCTCCGAATCCTGTGCCCCAGCCACGAAATGAAGCGGTCCGGAAAAAGAGACAAGTGCGGGATCCAGCGTTTTATATTCCGTATAATAATAATTATTATAAGCAGTCACCAGACTGTTGTCCACAACCAGCGGAATATCTGCATCGGCTGTTGGTACGCCCGTCAACGATGCCGTCAATGAGAACTGAACCCCTTCGCTCATGCCCGAAGGAAAGACCGGAATCTCGAAAGCGTACTCGCCTGCCTCGTTCAACGTAACCAAATTTTTCGAATAGTCCCCATGCGGGGCAGGATTTGCATACTGAATCGCCTGACGCATATATTTATAAGGCATATCCGAATGGCCATATTCATACTCCATGTGATAAGCGCCAAAGCCGCACGAAGTACCATTTACCGCAAAATCGGCCATGCCTTGCAACGACATCATCTGTTTGCCGGACAAGGTAGTATGAAGTATCCCGCCGCTTTTCCACATAGATTCGAAATTTTCAGTAAAAATAAGCTGATCGGCTTTCCAGCCCACCCGTTCTGCACTTGCCGTACGGCTTGTCAATGATGTATAGCCCATGGTCGCAGACGAGCATCCATAAGCCTGCGAAACACCATAATTACAAAGCTCTGCAATACCCTGATCAAGAGCATCAATGTTACCATCGATCAGAAACAAACGCCCTGTCCCCGATTTAGGACCGATATACTGGCTCAACTCTTCGCAGAACTTCTTGAACAGTCCGGGCGTGGTATTCAGTGGTCCCAAATGGTCTGCAGCAGTCTCGAAATCAATATCAATACCGTCATATTGATATTTATCAATCGAATCCTTGCCCCATGCCCTGGCATAGTCTTTAAGAGACTCATCGGTGATCTGACCGTCAACCTTGAACTCTTCGGGAACATCTTTTGCTGAAATACAAAAAACAACCTTCGTTCCCAATACCTGCTGCACGAAAGCTTTGTCTTCGATCTGCTCCCGACTCAGACTGTGCCACTGACTCCATATCGAAATAATATCCATCGAGTCGGGGGCACTGCGCAGGCGACTTTGTTCAGAAGGATTGATAGCTGTCCAAGAACCAAACCAGCCGAAAGCGAGTTTGTGATCCGTTTTCTTGTAAGCACGCAAACGGGCATAATAAACATCGTCACGTACGATGGGCGACTGTAATTCCGGACGTTGGATTTGAACCGGCTCAGGAGTGGTCTGCTTCTCACAGGAAATGAACGCAATTCCACAAACGAGCGGCAACAGAAAATGTTTTATACTATTTTTCATAATGAAATTCATTTGTGATTTCTATTCGACTTTTATCGGGCATCCCACCAAAGTCGGGTACCTCCACTGTCGGGTCCTCCCAACAAGCGCGTCGCAGCATTCACGGCTCCGGCGTTGTTCGCATACTCGCTCTTGGGGAAAATCACCCGTCGAATCTGCTTATTTTTGTCAATCGACGGATCGTTGCTATTTTCGTTAATCGGGAAAAGTTTCGGGAAACCCGTGCGACGGAACTCGGCCCATGCCTCCATCCCATTAGGGTAGAGGGCGATCCACTTTTGAGTAATGATTCGCTCCAACTCATTTCCATCTTCGGCCCACTTCACAGAAACGGTTCCTAATGCATTCTTTGAATACTTGGTCGGATTTTCCGACATATCTATGAATCGGGCAGGGGTCTTCATACTCTGCGCATAATCGGCAGCATCAGATGCGGACAATCCGTTCTCGAGAAACGACAGACGAATGCCCTCTTCATAATCGGATTTGGCCCCGCTCTTATCGCCTTTCAGCAGTTTGAATTCCGCTTTCAGGAAAGCCACCTCCGAAGCAAGCAGCCAACGCATCGGAGTCTCACCGAAAATGTTTGGAGCGGACATCTTGGTATAAAATTTCTGTTCGGTCGACCCCAAACCGTTAACCACACCATGAAAACCTCCTCCGGTAATGGTCGCAGGTTGGAACATCTTCTCGCGGCGCGGATCTTCATAACCATTCAGATACGAATCCATCGAAGCTCCCATACGGGCATCGTTGTAGGAGTTCCAAATCATTTCCAACGGATTGGTGACCGTAATCTGGCGATAAGTCTGCAACAAGGCATTCTCATCCGTCGAGGTGATGACCCCGCCCTCAATGGCTTCCTGCGCATATTGAAGGGCCAGGTCCGGCTCGACATAGCGGATACGCATCGCCAGACGCAGTTTGAGCGAACGGGCAAATTTCAGCCATTTGGCAAAATCCCCGCCATAAACGGCATCAACCTTCACCAACGCTTTGCTGTCGGGCGTTGTAGCAAGAAAATCTTCCAAAACGGAAATCGAATTATTGAGCGTCTGGAAAAAATGGTCGTAAAGTACATCTTGAGCATCATAAGGCGAGCGCGCCTCCCCGAAATGGAGTACAGGCAGGGGACCATACATATCGCTGGCCCGGTGAAGAGTCACAACCTTCAGAATATCTCCGACAGCCATCACCTCGCCGGCAACCAATCCCTGATCGTAGGCCGCTTTGAGTTGAAGCCATGCAGGCATCACTTGCGTAAATGCAACCGAAAAGACAGTACTGCGCCAATTATTCGTCAAATTATAAACGAGTGGATTGATACCACCCTCCCAATGATTGGCACATGCCATGTAACCGGCATAATGGTCTGCCAACAAGTTCCAACCTGTCTGATAATTATTCACAGGAACCGTCGTTTCACCCGTAGTGGGATACATTGCATCCAGCTCCATGGAGGTGATCAATGTAGTCGGGTCGATTTGCTGTGCGGAATTCGGGTCGGTATTGAAATGCTCGAAATCGCCCGTACAAGATACCATTGTCAACAGCGAAGCCGTAACGAAAGCCAAACCAATTTTGGTTCTATATAAAGTATTTTTCATGATGATTCTATCGTTTTAGAATTGAAGTCTCACGCTGAAACCGATTGTACGGACACTTGGCTGCATGAAAAAGTCGATTCCCTGATAATAAGTGCTTGTCGAAGCGGTCTGTTCGGGATCGAACGGAGCTTTGTTATAAAGCATCCAAAGGTTGCGGCCCACAAGCGACACCGTCGCCTGCATCTTGTTACGGAACCATTTCGAAGGCAGGTCATAACCCAATGAAAGCTCCCGCAGACGCACGTTATCCATATCGTAGACATAACGAGCCAGCATGCCCATACCGTCGCCTGTATTATTAAAGAACTCCTGAGCTCCGGAACCAGGAAGCATCTGATGTTCCGAAAGCTGAATCCCGTTTTCACGAGCATCAACCGAAGCTTCTGAAACCCCGAAGCGGTCCATCAAAGCTTGTGTCACCGACACACCGCGACCGCCGATGCGCGCATCGAACAATGCACCGAGTGAAATACCTTTCCAGGAGAACTGGTTATTCCATCCCAAACGGGCACGCGCATCCGTATTTCCTGCATAAATCCAGGTGTCGGGATCGGTCGTCACCGTATTCGAGTTCGGATCGACATAAATGTTGCCTTTGTCATCGGTTTTAAGACCTGTCACATAGAAATCTCCGATAGAGCCGCCCTTTTTCAACTTAACCCGATAACCTCCGAAATCCATATTCACTTCCGGAAGATTCACTTCAGCTCCCGTTACGGGATCAATCGTTCCTTCGGGAACCAGTTCGCGAATCGTATTGCGGTTCATCGAAAAAGTGAAACTCGTCGACCATGAGAAATTCTTCCACGTGTTCTTATAGCCGGCAACAGCCTCAATACCCCAGTTATTGACTTTACCGGCATTCAAATAGGCCTTCTTGTAACCGGTCGAGGGAGGGGCGTCATAGCAGAACAACTGGTTATAAGTCGCCGTATTATAGTAAGTAAAGTCAGCCCAGATCTTGTTGTCGAGAAACTTTGCATTCATACCTACTTCGAAAGATTTGGTACGCTCCGGACGCAAATGCGTAGCAGGAGCGATCGTTTCGGTTGTCACAACCCCTCCCTTGATCGAATAATTCCGTCCCGTAATGTAACGCTGCGGCGGGTTGCCGACCTCGGCGTACGAGGTCCGAATTTTAAGGAACGAAATGCCTGTTTTCGAAAGATCTGCCATCGACGAGATCACGGCAGAAAGGCCTACTGAAGGATAAAAGATATTCAATTCATCCGTAAAAGCCAACTGCGAAGCCCATTCGTTACGAGCCGTCACATCCAGATAAAGCATCCCTTTCCAACCCAGTTGTAACGTGGCATAAACGGCCTGACTCTGATCATGGTAATTCTCTTGACCGGGTAGTGTGTTCAGGTCGCTCGATACGATATTGTTATAAGTGAATTTATTCGGAATACCGGCCAAATGTCCCTCATAACCGACCAGTGAATGTTTGTCATCCGTAAGACTGGCTCCCAAGTTAAATTGCAGGGAAAGCGCTCTGTCGAAAAAACTCTTGTCGATGGACAAAAGGGCATCAGCATAGAGGTTATTATGACTCATTGTATGGTTCAAGTAGTTACCATATTCCGATGCAAAAAGAGTATTCGAAGAGGCATAGATTTTACGCGTATAATTCATCCGCGTGTTGTCCGTACGCACCCGACCGGACAGAGTCAACCAATCGGTAACATTCCATTTGAGCGTAGCATTGAATGTATAACGCTGCATATTATTCTCGAACAGCTCTCGATTGGTAACCCAATAAGGATTTTCCACGCCATTAATGAATTCCAAACCCCAAAATTGTTCGCTGTAACCCAAACCAGCATTATAACGCTCGTAAAGTTGATACTTACGGATATCATCTCCTCGCGGAAACAGATAGACGCCGATCAGCGGATTGTGATAGATACCCTGCACCAATGCATTCCGCGAATACTGCTTCATATAAGTAGCACCCAAATCGAGCGTCAGCTTTTCAGGCAGAAGCACGGCGGAATTCCGCAAGGAAAAATTATAACGGTTGTAGACATTGTTGGGAATAATGCCCCGCGTGTTTACAGAAGCGGCCGAAAAATAAGTCTGATTACGCTCGGTACCAGCGGTGATGCCAATCGAGTTCGTTTCATCAAACCCGGTCTGGAAAAAATCTTCGGGGTCATAACGATGGGGGGGGGAAACCAACTTCTCACCCCAACTCATTGAAGGTGCGTCTGAACTCGTACCATAGGTATTCTGAAACTCAGGCATTACGAGAGGCGATGAAAAGGTTGTATTGTTGGCATAGTTAACACGCACACGTCCTTCTTGTCCCTTTTTAGTAGTAATAAGGATCACACCGTTGGCTCCCTGTGAACCATAGAGAGCGGCTGCCGTAGCTCCCGTCAATACAGACATCGACTCGATGTCCTCTGGGTTGATGTTGGCGATACCTTCGTAATCGCCACCATCGGGCGTTTCATAAATGCCTTCCGTCTGTTTAGAACGCAGGCTCGGAAGCGGAATGCCGTCAACTACATAAAGTGCATTGTTATCCCCGTTGATCGACTTCACGCCACGCATAACCACACGCGTCGAACCTCCGGCTCCCGAAGCGCTGGCATTGATCTGCAAGCCTGCGATCTTTCCGGAAAGCGAATTGACGAAATTGGCATCCTTAACCGTATTGACAATAGAGCCAGAAACCTCCTGAACATTATAGGTCAATGCTTTTTCCTGTTTCTTGATACCGAGCGCCGTCACCACGACAGCATCTACACCAAGCGACTGTTCCTGCAAAACGATATCAATTCGCTCCCGGGTGCCGACAAGCAGTTCAATCGGCTCATATCCCAGATAATTAACCGTTATCATAGTATTTGCATTCACTTCTGGAATACGCAACGTATAAACTCCGTCGACACCTGAACTCGTGCCAACAGTCGTTCCTTTGACAAGTATTGCCGCACCTATCACAGCATCACCTTTATTGTCCGTTACTTTTCCCGACACGACTTTCGGACCATCCGTTTGTTGGCTCCTGACAGTAAGAATAATATTGGAACCTTGAATTTCATAAACCACATCTGTTCCCTTCACCATCTGATCAAGAGCCTCAGCAACAGGACGCTTATTAACATGCACATTGACCAAACGCCCCGTGTCCATATTTTTATCATAAATAAACAAATACTTGGTCTGATTTTCGATTTCGTCCATTACCTGCACCATCTTCTCCTGTTGCAAATCAATGGTTACGAGCGCTGTCTGTGCCTGAGCAGCCGAGGCCGTAAGACAAAAGAAAGTTACGAACAGCGAGATTATCAGACGTTTTGATTGCCTGATAGTTTTTTTCTTCATATCTTTGTAAATTAAAGAGGGATAATGAGCCGGAAATATCCGGAATTAATTCAAATAACGACGTTACCCTCCAGTGCCCGAAACTGTGACAGCAGTTCGGGCATCTTTTTATAAAAAGATAACGCGCAAAATAGGATGCGGAATTACATCATAGGCAGGTGGGTTTAAGGTTCATAAAAGGTTAGCTAATAAATGGTTATTTCGTTGGTTTCGTGGTTGTACATGTAATTGAATTTGCAATTGCGCTGCAATATGCCGAGAGCATGCTCGATACCGTCGGAAATGCGAAGTTTACCCATTGCCTCCAATGTTGGTATTGGAGCAACATTGAGGTTGATACGCACGCCGTAACAATGCTCCATACGATGTATCACCTCTTTGAAATCAAGCCCACTGATAGAGATCAGCCCTTTGACCCATAGATATTCGTTAGGGTCATCTGCTCTATGAAGGGTCAATTTTCCATTTTCGAATACGGCCTTTTCATCAGGTTTGAGCACAACTTGCTGTCGAGAATCCTCCAATGATGTTAGGCGAACACTGCCACGCAGCAAAGTGGTCGAAAAACCAGAGTGCTGCACATCGGCATTCACGTTGAAGCGAGTTCCGAGCACTTCAACCCGGCACGCAAAAGTTTCTACGACAAACGGCTTGCTGGCATCGTGGCTGACATCGAAAAATGCTTCACCGGCCAACCGAACCCGGCGAGTATCCCCGGCAAAAAGAGACGGATATTCAAGTTCTGCACCCGAATTGAGCCACACTTCAGTGCCATCCTGCAATTTCAGATTGACACGTTGCCCTTCAGGGGCAGAGATACGAGTTGTAAGCGCTTCCCAGGAATGCTCGTGATAGGAAACATATCCCCAACCGATCCCCACTGCCAAAGCAAGCATTGCGGCAATTTGAGCTGCATATCCGATTATTCGCCGCAAGCCAATCGACTGACGGAAAGCAACCTGTTTCTGCGGAGCAAACAACAACAAGGCATTATACATTTGTCGTTCTCGATCAAATGTTCGGCGGTGTTCTTCGTCGGCATCAAGCCAATCCATCAAGCATTGCTGCTCATCAGGAGTAGTTTCTCCTCGAAAAAAACGATATAAGGTTTCTTTTTCCATCTTACATGCAGCCTTTTCAGGCGCTTACATAAATAAAACACTTCTGCGAGACTGTTTCCCGCAAAAAATATAATTTTTTTTTTGTAAAAAACGAAAAATCAACGAATGAAACGACTTAGAACCAAGGATACAAGTATCACAGGCAGATAATCCTTCAATCTTCTACGCAATTTATCCAATGCACGGGCAAGTTCAGTTTCAACTCGTCGTTCAGAAATGGCATACTCGACAGCAATATCCCGATAAGACTTACCCTTAAGGCGTTGATCTATAAAAATATAACGAGTCAATTCCGGTAGTTCTTCCAAACTTTGCCGAACGAGAGCCTCAACCTCTCCAGCAAAAAGATGGACGGGATCACAAAGCTCCAACGACCGGATATTCTCCTGCACAATACGACTTTGAGATTCTCTGATCTCGTTATGACTCCGCAATCGAACTTGTAACGCACGCAGATGATTGAGACATTTATGTCGAATAGTCGCAAGAATATAAGCCGCAGGATTTTCGTCTTTCGATCCAACTCGATCTCTGTGTTCCCACCAATAGACGAATGAATCGGTTACAATATCTTCCGCTACACTGCGATCTTGTATATAACTTATGGCAAACCTTTCGAAACGAACTTTATAGCAATTATAAAGTTCCTCGAAGGAAACATCAGCTTTTCGCATCATATGTTACCCTATTTACTCAGATTCACGCCCAAACTTTATAAAACAAAGATAACATTTTCTGTCTTATTATAAAATATTATCTGCTTTGCACCATTTTTACCAACATATTAAATAGATGCGTTGTTTGAATTAAAAGCAAATTTACACGTATTTTATGGTACACTGACGCAATCATTTCTGTTTGTTAATCGAGGTACAACATCCACTGTCCATATTTGTCGAACAGCTCTAACATCTTCTGCCCAAAGAGTACTTCCGCTTTATCCTTATCCACTTTCTCCTTGTTATAATACAACGCTCCACTGGGCGAGGGGCCCGACCTTATATTCGCAACCATTCCTTAGCCTGTTTTGCGGGGTTGAGAATTTCGATGCTTAGGACTTTCAATTCGCGTGTCTGTTGTTCCAACATGGCAATCTGATGCGGGATCGCAATGTTGGAAAAGTGCGCATTGACGACCTTTACAATCTGGTTATAGTTATTGGCCAGTTTCTGAAATTGAAAATAAAACTCGTTGTGTCGAGCGATGAACTGCACTTTCGAAGGGGCGCGTCTGATGATGATGAACTCCTCGGCGAAGATACATTTTACGATAAATCGGCTTCCATAGCCGGATCAGTTCCGGGGTGTAATATTACAACCGTCCGGCACGAAAAAAACCGCCGAACGGACTGGAGCGGACATAAAACCCGAATGCATCACAAATAAAATCTTTCACTATCAAAAGATGAAACGCGAGATTCAAAACCCTCTTTCCTACATTCCTTTTACAAGTCATTCATGGAATCGATATGGCAGGCAGGAACGCCTCCCATCTCCTCTGCATAAAAGAAGTCGTTCACGAATGAATACAGTCGTGAATCACCAAAATCACAAATTCATGAACACAAGAATTCTTTAATTTATCGCTTATAAAAAACTCTTAATTATGCACTGCCTTATGTCGTCAGAAGAATGGCATCGGAAAATTCCCTTCACAGGTTATTTGCTGGCTATCAGCATAAGTGTTCCGGTCGTGGATTTGGAGAGCGTTCGCAGGGTAGCGTCCGGGGCGCAGAATATCGTCTTTCTCGCCGGCTGGGAATTGCTTGAATATTAGGTTGCTGCGCGACCTTGAAAACACGGTTGAATTTCTCCGCTCAATGCCGTCATATCTTGTCCGATCTTGTCGTTGGTGATTTGGGCGTAAATTTGGGTCGTGGTGATATGTTTATGTCCCAGCATCTTCGATACGGTTTCCAACGGTACGCCCTGCGTGAGCGTGACCGTCGTGGCAAATGTATGCCGGGCCACATGGATCGTCGGATTGAACGGCAACCGGCATGCCTGGTAACATGCCGTAACGACATATTCAACGTATTATAGGTGCCTTTGAGCGGGAAGGCCCTGTCTCCCGAGAGGTGCATGTCCTTATAACAGTCGTAAATCATTTCAGCAACGGGGAGAAGTTTGACACGGAACTGTGTACCCGTCTTCTGACGCTTGTCGATGATCCAACGATCCCCGTTGTCGTCTGTATGAATATCTGTATGGGTCAGTTTCGAAACGTTCGCATAGCTTAAACCTGTAAATGCGCAGAAGACGAAGACATTCGGTTGATGCGTTGGGCTTCGAGGCTTTTGCCGGCTGCTTTATTTGCCTTGGTATCCCAAAAAGAAGAACGAACGGTGAGTTTGCAGCTGAACTGCGACATCGTACCGTTGATCGTAATACGGCCATGACGGGAATCTGGCCCGATTTCTCCGACTGCCTTTTTACGTAGAAAAGGACTTTGAACGTGCTGCGTTGCATAATAACTTGAACTTGTTGGATGGGTTAAACGTTAAGTCAAGTTATTTGTTATGCGGAAATTCGATGCAACGGGCTGAAAACAAATATCTTAATGCAAATTAGAGCATTTCGGGCAGGTAACGGATAAGTAATGAAACTCTCCGTCAAACCTGCTCGATTTTGCTTTTTTATTGCTCGGAACATATGCAGAAGATAGAATTAAATACTTGAAAGCAAGATATTTACTCTTTTTCATACTTCACTTTACCTACAAATACCGAACCCGCAAGGATTCGGTATTTCCCGATAGCGCTATTGTCGTAGCTTATCAGGCGTTTCTGTTTGCCCCTCTCCGGGCGGCGGATCGGAGGCGGGACGTCCGGTCGTGGAGTTCCGGCTGCCGCTACCTGTTCGCTTCGCGGATCAGTTCGCCCAGCACTTCGATGCTGTCGGCCGTGATATGGGGCTGCGGGTCGGCCTTGTCGGCCACGTCGAGCGTCGTTTCGCCCGAGAGCACCAGCACGCCCATGGCCTTGGCATTGTGCGCCATCGCCACGTCGGTGTAGATGCGGTCGCCGACCATGGCGATCTCGTAGGGCTGCAACCCGTGGCGCGAGAGGATGCCCGAAAGCATGTTCGGATCGGGTTTGCCCAGCGTGATGTCGGGGCGGCGTCCCGTGGCGTGTTCGAGGCAGGCGCAGATCGAGCCGCAGTCGACCAATACGGTCGGCTGATCGGTGGGGCACACCCGGTCGGGGTTGGTGGCGATATAAGGCACTCCCTGTTTGATCCACCAGGCCGCGCGGCAGAGCCGTTCGTAGCGGAGCGTCATGTCGAACGCCGCCACGATCACGTCGGGCACGTCGTCGGCCGAGTCGGCGCACGACTCGAAGCCCGCAGCCTCGAATTCCGAGATCATCGACGGCGTGCCGAGCAGGAACAGCCGCTTGGCCGCAGGGTGATGGGTCTTGATGTAGTCGATGGTGGCCAGCGCCGTGGTGTACATCTCGTCGCGCGAAGCCCTGATGCCCAGCGTGTCGAGTTTATGGAGGTAGTCCGCGATGCTTTTCGACGGGTTGTTCGTCAGGAACGAGTAGCCGATCCCCTGTTCCTTGAGTCCGTGCAGGAAGGCCTGCGTGTAGGGGAACAGCGACATCCCCATGTAGATCGTGCCGTCCATGTCGAGCGCCACGTGACGGATGCGGCACAGGCGTTCCATCAGTTCGGCGTCTTCCCAGACGGATCGGTACTTGTGAAAGGGTTTATTTTCCATCGTATCAGTCTTTTAAAGGTAAATCGTAGCGGAAAATGGTTTGCAGGCGGTCGTCGCCCGAGGTGTTTGCGTTGCGGGCCGTGAAACCCAGGTAGAGCTTGCCGTCGTGCCACTTGACGCCTTCGGCTTCCAGCGATCCCACCTGCGAGATCGAGTTCGATTGCAGGGCTTTGCGGTCGTCGAGCAGTCCGACACGGGTCCGGGCGCAGCGGATGCCGCCCTGAAAATCGAACACCGTGAGGTAAGCGTTCGACGGCAGGAATGTGTTCCCGAGGTTGTTCTCCCCTTCGTAGTAGAAGACCCTGCCGTTTTTAACGTCGAAGCCCTGGAAGGCGTATTTGCCGATCTGGTCGGGGTTGCTGCCTTCCGTCAGGCTGAAGCCTCCGAGCCGCGTGAGCCTGCCGAGGTTGCGCACCTGGACCGCGGGGCTTTCCGTGACCGGCGTTTTGTTCGGGTCGGTTGCGCCGCCGCCCCAGGTGCGCTGTTCGAGTTGTTCGGTCGTCGGAGCGAGGGCTTTGGCGTCGCTCAGGCGGTAAAAGGCGAAATGCCGGGTTCCGCCGCCCGAATAGGTGACGCCGAGCACGTCGTTTGCCGGGTCGAGAGCCGGGTGGATATGGCGTACGCCCGGCAGGAAGTAATGTTCCGTGCATTGTTCGGGCTTACAGTCCGTTCCCGGGACGAATTTCACGCGTGCGATGGTTTGCGAAAAGGAATAGCCGTCCGATCCCGATTCCTTCGAGCCGTAGCTTCCGGCCCAGATCCAGCGGTCGTCGCCCTCTTCCTCGACGGCCATGTTGGTTCCGTGTCCGAAGTAGGTGAGCGTCATCAGTGGTGCGGCGAGCTGCGTTTTCTCCGCGCCGGGGGCGGGAGCGCCGCGCAGCACGTTGAGCGAATGGGCGTCGGTTCCGGCGATCTGGATGTAGAAAATGTCGCCGCCGGAGTCGATGTCGAAACTCTGGAGTACGCTGTTGCGTGCCAGCCGGACGTTGCGGCTGTAGATAATCGCGGCGGAGAGCGGCCGGGCGAGCTGTTCGGTCAGCAGGTTTTCTTCGGGGCTGACGCCTCCGTCGACGACGATCGTCGCGGAAACCGGCGCGGTGTAATACGGCGTGGC
>OHQG01001002.1_pt1 | contig 12850 bp, 9 predicted proteins | sample 1577871 | NCBI WGS metagenome assembly OHQG01 (sample SAMEA3879604, study PRJEB24766) | human gut metagenome | biome: human-associated habitat; feature: feces | place: USA | collected 1985/1987
CTTTCAACGCCACTGATGCATAAGTCAAGAGCATACATACTGCCAAATCATCTACATTCGGATTTTCAGACTGATATCCGAAATACTTCTCACATAATTTCCAGAACTTTTCTATAAGCCCGTAATCTGCTAAGGAGTTCATGTATGCCTCGCTGTTGTTTAATACTAAATGCCTTGTAATCTCTTCAAAATTCGGTGCCTTCACATCTGTAAGCACGGCAATAAGACCAATATCAATGCTTTCCACACAACGGCAGATGTCCCGTTGGTTCTTGTCTTTACGGGAGAGAATGGGATAGCTTGTGATTCTTTCAATCAGACGGTTGTCCACACACAAGCCACTTGGAATGCCTATATGAGATAAATCTACTTTAATGGTGCAAGTATCCAGTTCCATCGATAACTCATCTGCTGTTTTCTTAAAGGTGACTGCCATCGCCTCTATATCTTCTTTTGCCAGTGTCTCTATATTAAATTCACGAAGAGATGCACGGACATGCGGATAATGGTCGATAAAACCCAACATACATTTCTCCGTATATCCTTGCAAAGCAGATGCCATTTCAGCAAACTTATCCTGATGAAAAGCGACTGTATACTGTTCATTCGTAAGGATAGGGTCATACCGCCACACCACTTTTTCCTTTCCTATCTTATCGGCAAGACGCTTAAAAGTATCAATACGCTTGTCAAGTGGTGGTAATTTGCTTTCCAATTCTGTCCCGTAGGGATTCAGTGTAAACTGAAAATAATATTTATAGTCAGCCAGCCTATCCAGTTTCTCAATCATCGGAGCCGGATTCTTTGTCCAAAACACTACACAATCAATGACAGCAGGGTCTAAACTGACCCTGCTAATCATATTTGGATTATACGGATTCGGTACAAGGACATATCTTTCACTGATCCGGTTGAAGAACCATTCCGAATAGAAAGCAGGAATATCCGTCCTGCGGCTGGCACTTATTATCATATTGCCACCCTATTCTTCTTTAGACGACGGAACCACATAATCTTCTTTAATGAACTCATCATACACCCTCTTAGGATGATCGAACGGAGCTACCCCCGTACGGTCTTCATTAAAGTTCTCACGCCGGAACTTCTTCAATTTCAGATTGTCTTCAGCATATTCCCTCAGTTTCCTTTTCTCCTGACCATACAAAGAGCTGGATAACACTTCAGATTCCAACAAACTCTCTTTAGGAGTGATGGATGGTAATAAGTTCTGTTCCAAGAGTCCGCGATACGCCCCATTATACTCACACCAGACATTATTACCCAGAACAAACAAGCGATAGGTATAGTTGGACCATGCTGTTTTGATAGTTATTTCACGAGCATAGATTTCTACTGTCGCTTCCGAGGCATAACTCGGATCGCGAATAACAACCAACTTCCGACCTGAAATATCTTCCTTTACAGAAGCAATCCATCTTTCACCATGCAAGATTTCTTCAATAATTTCAGGCAGTTTTTCTTTAATTTCAAAATGTATTCTCATGTTCTTTGCCTGTGGGTCAGGACTTTTTTATTACCCCCAATTTGATATATGCCCCTAAAGATAACGAAAATTCATTTGAAAAACAATAAGTGCCGCGAAAATATTATCTATTTGCCATCCGATAGATGTTTTCCATATCTTCACGATACAATATCTTCAAATTTCCTGTCGTTCCCTTTCCGCCGGAACTGCACTTATCCGCCATCATCCTGATTTCTTCATCCGTAGCCTGCCGCCCTATCAACTGGCAGATGCTGACAGGCATTCCGATAGCACGATAGAAATTCTCCATGGCTTCAATGCCCGCCAAAGCTGTATGTTCAGCCGACTTGAAATCATTCGTCACTCCCATCACATTTACGGCAAATTGTGCAAAGCGTGTCACATTCTCTTTATAAACATATCGCGCCCAACTTCCCCAAAGAGCTGCCAGACCTGCACCATGAGCCACATCAAAGAGTGCGCTTAGTTCATGTTCAAGTTGGTGTGTAGCCCAATCTCCGGTAGTTCCGCATCCCGTCAGGTCATTGTGTGCCAAACTGCCGGCCCACATAATCTGCGCACGGTGAGCGTAATTCTCCGGGGCTTTCAGTACTTCAAAAGCACTGTCCTTCACGGTGCGAAGAATGCCTTCGGCCACAGCATCGGTCACAGTCATGTCATCATCGTGAGAGAAGTAACGCTCCATCGTGTGCATCATGATGTCCGTCACGCCGCAAGCTGTCTGATAGTTGGGCAACGTAAAGGTACGTTCCGGATTCATCACCGCAAACTTGCAACGGCATAAGTCATTGGAATATCCTTTCTTCAAGTCACCATCTTCATTGGTGATTACGGTACTGTTGCTCATTTCACTGCCTGCCGCCGGAATTGTCAGTACGGCAGCCACCGGAAGACAAGCTTTTGCTTTTGCCTCGCCCATATAGAAATCCCAGACATCCCCTTCATAAAGCACACCAAAGGCAATGGCTTTCGCAGAATCGATGACACTACCTCCGCCCACAGCCAGAATAAAGTCAATCCCCTCTTTCCGGCACAGCTCAATACCTTCGTGCACCATCGACAAACGGGGATTAGGCACTACCCCACCTAATTTAACATAGGTGATACCTTCTGCTTCCAATGCCCGGCAAATCTTGTCGAGCAAGCCGGAGCGCTCAGCACTCTGTCCACCATAATGTACCAGAACATTCGTTCCACCATATTGTTTCACCAGTTTTCCTGTTTTCTCTTCCGAAGCTGCCCCAAACACTACTTCCGTAGGAGCATAATAAGTAAAGTCTCTCATTGTTCGATATGATTGCTTGGTTATTATACAAAGATAGAACACTAATATCAAAGATACAAGATTTATAGGAGTTATAACCTGCCAAAGGAATTATTCACACTTCTTTAATCCTGCACGACAAACTCTTCTTCATCTTTTATTTTCTTCTATCTATACTTGATGATTACTTATCATTCTTGTTCCCTATTCCTATCCATTCAGAATATAACTTTTCTTTATGTCTGATAAAAGAGTATGAATAGGATATCCGGGCAGAATGGCATAGTTTTGTAACGAATTAAACAGAATATATCATGTATAAGCAAATTATTCGTCCGTTACTTTTTTTGTTGAGCCCCGAGAGAGTACACTCTCTCCTACTTTCGGCTTTGCGATGCTACGGCCATTTGCCATTCGTGCGCTCCTGGATACGCAACTATTACAAAGCTACGGATAAACAGTTGATCTGGAACCAGCTCGTTTTTAAAAACCGAGTCGGACTTTCTGCCGGATTTGATAAAGGTGCAGAAGTATTCAACGAGCTTGCCGATTTCGGATTTGGTTTTATCGAGGTAGGAACCGTGACACCCGACAGCCAGCCAGGCAATCCAAAGCCGCGCATTTTCCGTCTGCCGAAAGCTGATTCACTGATTTCAAGGACAGGATTTAACAACCCCGGATTAGATGTCGTGAAACGTAACTTAGAAAACAAAACCGATGCATATTTGCTCGGCATCAATATCAATAAGAATCCCCAATCAGAAAAAGAAGAAGCCGTGAACGATTTCTTAAGAATATATGCTGGTCTGTATAGTCTGGCGGATTACTTCACACTGAACTGGGGTTCCATAGAAGTGACTACGATGCATAAAGTCCTGGAAGCACTCACCACTTTCCGAAATAAACAGAAAAATTATCGTCCTATACTTCTGAAAGTACCTGCCGATATTACTACCGAAGGATTGGACGCAGTGCTCAATTGTATCCAAACCTACAGACTGCAAGGAGTAATAGCTACCGGCCCTACAATGGACCGTTCGAATCTCCTCCCTTACACTCCCGTTCAGTTGGAAGCTATCGGTGCAGGTGGAGTAAGTGGAAAAGGGATTGGAGAAAAATCCATTGAAGCCGTAAAATACCTGCGTTCCCACAGCGAGAAAGGTATGTTGATTATAGGTGCAGGTGGTGTTATGACTCCTGAAGATGCCAGGAAGATGCTGGCAGCAGGAGCCAACCTGATACAGATTTATTCCTCTTTCATCTATGAAGGTCCGGCGATTGTTAAGAACATAATCAAAGCAATTCATTAAAACAGATTTTCTTAAAAACAGAATATGATAAAGTAAAAGTGGTTAGAAACTAATTAACGAGATCATACAAAAGACATTTATAAAATACAATAAAGAAGAAAAAACAATCGTTATCTTTGCACCGTAATTACCGACTAACTAATCCGATAATAAATATTATGGCATTTACCAACAACATTATGATTGTCCGCCACAGATTGCTGACAGAGCTGGTAAAACTGTGGAGGGATAACGAACTTGTAGAGAAAATAGACCGTCTTCCCATTGAATTGAGTCCGAGAAGGTCAAAACATGCAGGACGCTGCTGCGTACATAAAGAACGCGCCGTGTGGAAATACAAATCACTGCCGTTGCTGGGACTGGATATGGAAGATGAAAAAGATGAATTAACCCCATTATCAGAGTATGCAGCACATGCACTGGACCGTGCAGAAAACGGAACACCGAAAGATAACATCATGTGTGTGATTGATGAAGCATGTTCCGCCTGCGTACAAATCAATTACGAAATCACCAACCTTTGCCGCGGATGTACCGCCCGTAGCTGCCAGACCAACTGTCCGAAGAAAGCTGTCCATGTAAAGGAAAGCGGACAGGCATGGATAGACCATGATGAATGCATCAGTTGTGGTATTTGCCACAAGAGCTGTCCCTATCATGCTATCGTCTATATCCCAGTACCTTGCGAAGAGGCTTGTCCGGTGAAAGCTATCAGCAAGGATAAGAAAGGTATCGAACACATCGACGAAAGCAAATGTATTTATTGCGGAAAGTGTCTCAACGCTTGTCCGTTCGGAGCAATTTTCGAAGTGTCACAGGTATTCGATATCCTGCACAAGATACGCAAAGGAGAAAAAATAGTGGCCATTGTGGCACCGTCTATCCTGGGACAATTCAAGACTACTATTGAACAGGTATATGGCGCACTCAAAGCTGTGGGATTCACTGATGTCATCGAAGTGGCTCAGGGAGCTATGGATACGGTCAGCAACGAAGCACACGAATTGATAGAGAAGTTGGAAGAAGGACAGAAGTTTATGACTACTTCCTGTTGTCCTTCCTACATAGAACTCGTAAACAAACATATTCCGGGCATGAAACCTTATGTTTCAGGTACAGGTTCACCGATGTATTATGCAGCACGCATTGCTAAAGAGAAACATCCGGATGCTAAAGTAGTTTTCATCGGTCCGTGCGTAGCCAAACGTAAAGAGGCCCAGAGGGATGAAGCCGTAGATTTTGTTATGACTTTCGAAGAAGTGGCATCTGTATTGGACGGACTGGATATTCAGTTGGAGCAATCGCAGCCTTATACCATGTCGTTCGCATCCGTACGCGAGGCACATGGATTTGCCCAGGCTGGTGGCGTAATGGGAGCAGTAAAAGCCTATCTGAAAGAAGAAGCTGACAAAATCAATGCCATCCAAGTAGCTAATCTGGATAAGAAAACCATCGGTTCATTGCGGGCGTATGCCAAATCGGGCAAAGCACCGGGGCAATTTATAGAAGTGATGGCATGTGAAGGTGGTTGTATCACCGGACCTTGTACGCACAATGAGATTGCCGCAGGTAAACGTCAGTTTGTACAAGAGTTGGCAAAACAGGAAAAGACGTATTGAAACCAGCGTAGCGCTAGAGCACGGAGAGAAAAAATCCGTGTGATCCGTATCATCTGCGAATGAAAAATAAATAGCATGAAGAACTTGATTGATCAATTACATAACAAGCGGACGCTAAGTGCTGAAGAATATAAAGCACTACTCCTTTGCCAGGACGCTGATACTTTAAAGTATCTGCAGGAGCAGGCACGGGAGGTGTCACTTGAGCAGTTTGGCAATCGGGTATTTATTCGTGGATTGATTGAGATAACCAACCACTGCCGTAACAATTGCTATTATTGCGGCATACGGAAAGGAAATCAATCTGTCCTCCGTTATGAGTTGACCCGGGAGGATATTCTGGAATGCTGTCGTGAAGGATATACCCTCGGTTTCCGGACTTTCGTCTTGCAAGGTGGTGAAACATCCTCCGTAAAAGATGGTTTTATCCTTGAAACTGTTACGGCTATACGTCGTGAGTTTCCGGATTGCGCCATCACACTATCATTAGGCGAAAAGTCCCGTGAGACTTACGAGCGTTTCTTCCAGGCGGGTGCCAATCGATATTTGCTCCGCCACGAAACACATAATGAAAAGCATTACCATCATCTGCACCCCGATAAGATGTCTATCAGACAACGCCTGCAATGTTTGGCATGGCTGAAAGAAATAGGATATCAGACAGGAACAGGTATTATGGTAGGCAGTCCGGGACAAAACACCGATCATCTGGTGGAAGACCTCCTTTTTATAGAGCGATTTCATCCTGAAATGATAGGAATCGGTCCTTTTATTCCTCACCACGATACCCCGTTTGCAGCATGCCCGCCGGGAAGCATGGAAATGACCCTGAAACTTCTTTCTATCTTCCGGTTAATGCATCCGAAGGTATTATTACCCTCTACCACAGCATTAGCAACGCTTGCACCGGATGGACGGGAACGCGGAATACTGGCAGGAGCCAACGTAGTAATGCCGAACCTTTCTCCCCCGGAACAACGGAACAAATACTCACTTTATGATAACAAAGCCTCTTTGGGAGCCGAAGCCGCAGAAGGCTTACAACAATTAGAAGAAAAACTGACGGTTATCGGATACCGGATATCGAAAGAAAGAGGAGACTATTTCAATTGAAATTAATACTTAATTTAGCACCATGTATAATGTAAGTTCAAAACAGGCAGAAGAGTTCATCGATCACCAGGAGATACTGGATACGCTGGACTATGCCCGCGCCAATAAAGACAACCGCGCCCTCATTGAGAGTCTGCTCAGAAAGGCAGCCTCATGCAAAGGTTTGTCCCATCGTGAAGCCGCTCTACTGTTAGAATGTGACCAGCCCGACCTGACGGAACGTATCTTCCATCTGGCACGAGATATTAAGCAAAAACTATATGGCAACCGCATCGTAATGTTCGCCCCATTATACCTTTCCAATTATTGTGTGAACGGATGCGTTTACTGCCCCTATCATGCAAAGAACCGCACTATCGCCCGCAAGAAATTATCACAGGAAGAGATACGCCGGGAAGTGATTGCCTTGCAGGATATGGGACACAAACGTCTGGCACTGGAAGCCGGCGAAGACCCGCTACGCAACCCCATCGATTATATTCTGGAATCTATTCAGACCATCTACGGTATTCATCATAAGAATGGTGCCATCCGGCGGGTAAACGTGAATATTGCCGCCACAACGGTAGATAACTATCGCCGGCTGAGAGATGCAGGCATCGGTACTTACATTCTTTTCCAGGAAACCTATCACAAAGGGAATTATGAGACCTTGCACCCCACAGGCCCTAAAAGCAAGTATTCCTATCACACCGAAGCTATGGACCGTGCCATGGAAGGTGGTATCGACGATGTAGGTATAGGTGTATTATTCGGGTTGAATACCTATCGATACGATTTCGTAGGATTATTGATGCATGCCGAACATCTGGAAGCTGCATTCGGTGTCGGACCGCATACGATCAGTGTACCCCGTATCTGTCCAGCGGATGATATTGAAACAAAAGATTTCCCCAATGCCATTTCTGATGAAATGTTCTGCCGCCTCGTTGCGGTAATCCGCATTGCAGTGCCTTACACCGGAATGATCATTTCCACCCGTGAATCGGAAACTGTACGGCGCAAGGTATTGGAATTAGGTATTTCACAAATCAGTGGCGGTTCACGTACCAGCGTAGGCGGATATGCCGTACCAGAAACGAAAGAAGAGAACTCGGCCCAATTCGATATCAGCGACCGCCGCACACTGGATGAAGTTGTAAACTGGCTGCTCGATCTGGGACATATCCCCAGTTTCTGTACGGCTTGTTATCGTGAAGGGCGGACGGGTGACCGTTTCATGTCTCTTGTCAAGCGGGGACAGATAGCAAATTGCTGTCAGCCCAATGCCTTGATGACTCTGAAAGAATATCTGGAAGATTACGCCTCATCCGAAACCCGGGAAAAAGGTATCCGCCTCATTCATGAAGAGATGGACCGCATCCCGAATCCGAAAATCCGGGAAATAGCCTTGCGGAACCTACATGAGATAGAGAAAGGGAAAAGAGATTTCAGATTTTAGGCACGGCATAGCCCGCTAAATCCCCATTTATTAACCCCTTAATATTGAGACTAATGAATCAGACTCCTTATGCCAACCGCCTGCACATCGCCCTCTTCGGACGGCGAAACAGTGGAAAATCCAGTCTTGTCAACGCCTTGACAGGGCAAAATACCGTTATAGTCTCCCCTACTCCCGGCACTACTACTGATCCTGTGGCGAAAGCAATGGAAATTCATCCACTCGGTCCGTGTCTGCTTATTGACACTCCGGGCTTCGATGACGAAGGCGAGCTGGGAGAAATGCGCGTAGAATGCACCTTGAAAATAATCGGAAAAACCGATATCGCCCTGTTGCTTTGTGAAACCGGAGACGCACAGGAACAGGAATGGCTCCAACGATTGAAGGAACGAGGCATCCCTGTCATATTGCTTCTGAACAAAGCTGACGCACGCCCCAATACGACAGAGCTGGCAGAACAGATAAAAGCAAGTTGCGGACAGCCTCCCATCATCATCAGTGCCAAAGACGGCACAGGTATCGAAGCTATTCACCACGCCATTCTGGAGAAGTTACCTGCCGATTTCGGAGAACAAACCATCACCGGGAACCTCGTAGCAGAAGGTGATGTAGTAGTGTTAGTCATGCCCCAGGACCTTCAGGCACCTAAAGGACGACTTATCCTTCCCCAAGTACAGACAATCCGCGAACTTCTGGACAAGAAATGCCTGATCATGAGTTGTACCACAGATAAGCTGAAAGACACATTGTGCGCACTTGCTAATCCCCCCAAATTAATTATCACAGATTCGCAAGTATTCCACACCGTATACGGACAAAAACCGGCTGAAAGCCGGCTCACTTCTTTCTCCGTGCTCTTTGCCGGATACAAGGGAGATATACACTATTATGTAGAAAGTGCATTCGCCATCGACCGACTAACGGAACAATCCCGCGTATTGATAGCCGAGGCCTGTGCGCATGCTCCACTGACAGAGGATATCGGCAGAGTAAAAATCCCCCGCCTGCTGCGTAAGCGAACAGGTGAAGGATTGCAGATAGATATTGTCTCCGGAACTGATTTTCCAGAAGATTTATCCCCATACCATTTGATTATCCACTGTGGCGCCTGTATGTTCAATAGGAAATACGTACTTAGCCGCATCGACCGGGCGCGTGCGCAACAAGTTCCCATGACGAACTGCGGGGTGGCCATTGCCCACCTCAATGGCATACTGAACAAGATCGTGTACTAAGGGAAGACCTCCCAGCTCCCTAAGGGAAGAGTTTATATACCGTTTTATAATAAACTCTCTCCTTAGGCTATCGCCAACTGCTTCCTTAAAACGGAAGCTATTCCAGTTCCTCCAGCACCTTCTTCACATCCACCGCCTGAAGCCTCCCGTACACCTTCTCTCCAATCATCACTACGGGCGCCAGTCCACACGCTCCTACGCAACGCAGACAATCGAGTGAAAACTTCCCGTCCGGTGTCGTTTCTCCGACTTCGATGCCCAGCACGCGCTTGAATTCCTCAAGCAATTTCTCCGAACCACGTACGTAGCACGCCGTTCCCATACACACCGAAATAGGATGTTTACCTTTAGGAGTCATCGTAAAGAAAGTATAGAATGTTACCACACCATACACACGCGACACCGGAACATTCAGCTTTGCAGCAATCAGGCGCTGCATCTCTTCCGGCAGATAGCCGTGCAGATGCTGCGCTTCATGAAGTATATTGATAAGTTCGCCTGGCTGGTTGCCATGCTTGTCACAAATAGCACGCACTTGTTCGACAACGTCACAGGCTAATTTGATATCTGACATAGTTTCTCCGTTTTAATAAGTTAATCAATCGCCTTATTGAAATAATGCGTATGCAGCAACCGTTCCGCAGTCTCACTCAGCGGCCGTCCCAGATATTCCTCGTACAGAGTCTTGATGTACGGATTCTCGTGCGACTTGCGCAAAGGCTTCTGTGCATCTTCCCGATACAGTGCATTGGCACGTGCATACAGCACTTCCGAGTTGCCATGATGCAGCGGTTGTCCGCCACCACCGATACAGCCACCCGGGCATGCCATAATCTCAATCACATGATACTCATTCCGCCCGTGGCGAATATCTTCCAGCAGATGGCGTGCATTACCCAGACCATGAGCAATACCCACCTTCAGTTCAAAACCATCCAGATCAATCGTTGCACGGCGCACACCGGCCAGACCACGCACCTGCTCAAAGTTTACATTCTCCAACGTCCGCCCGGTATAAATCTCATAAACCGAACGCAATGCCGCTTCCATCACACCACCGGTTGTTCCGAAGATGACACCGGCACCCGTTGAAGCTCCCATCGGATGATCAAATTCCTTATCCGTCAGTAGCGTAAAACCTACGTTAGCACGTCTGATAAGTCGTGCCAGCTCACGGGTGGAGATGGAATAATCCACGTCCGGACTGCCATCTGTCTTAAACTCATTGCGGTCGCACTCATACTTCTTTGCCAGACAAGGCATAATAGATACCACTACCAGCTTTTCACGCGGAATACCCATCTTCTCCGCCCAGAATGTCTTGGCGATACTACCAAACATCTGCTGCGGCGAACGTGCCGTAGAAGGAATATCAAGCATATCGGGGAAATGATGTTCAAAGAAATTCACCCATGCCGGACAACAGGAAGTCAGGATAGGCAGACGAACAGATTTATCCCCATTCATATAACGCGTCAGGCGATTCAATATCTCGGCACCTTCTTCCATGATGGTAAGGTCGGCGGCAAAGTCTGTATCAAATACATAATCAAAACCCAATTCACGAAGGGCGTACACCATCTTTCCCGTTACCAATGTCCCTGCAGGCAGCCCGAATTCTTCTCCCAGAGCCGCACGAACGGCCGGAGCTGTCTGTACAATGACTACCTTATCCGGATTTTCCAAATCCAGCAACAGGCGGTTGGTATGATCGCGTTCTGTCAATGCCCCTACCGGACAAACAGCTACGCATTGTCCGCAATAAGTACATTCACTGTCACTCATCATCTTATCGAAAGCCGGAGCAATCGTAGTATTGAAACCACGGCGAATGGCTCCCAAGGCGCCTACCGTCTGCACTTCATTGCATACACTCTCGCAACGCCTGCAGAATATACACTTATCCATATTCCGCACAATGGACGAAGTTACTTCACGCTTACGAGGCGAAAGCTCCCCACCATTATAAGGCATCCGCCGGATATTGAAACGCAGCGCCAAAGTCTGCAACTCACAGTTGCCGCACTTCGGACAGGTAAGGCAATCATTCGGATGATCCGATAGTATCAGTTCAGCCACCACCTTGCGGGCATTCATCACACGCAGGGTACTGGTACGCACCACCATTCCTTCTGTACAACGGGTGGCGCAGGCAGGAGCCAGATTACGACGTCCTTCCACCTCCACGACACAGATGCGGCACGAGGCCGGATTATTCTTGATGCAAGTGCCCTTCAAATCAATATGACAAAGGGTGGGTATATCTATACCGATTTTCCGTGCGGCTTCCAGAATAGTCGATCCTTCGGGCACGGTAATATAATGGCGGTCTATTTGCAGGGTTATTTGTTTTTCTTCCATTTTCTTTCAGTTTAGTTCCCTTAAACAACATTGATTGCTTTGAATTTACAGCGTGCCATGCACATGCCGCACTTGATGCACTTGTCCTGATCGATGGTGGAACGGCCGCTCTCCCAGGTGATGGCCTTCTTGGGGCAGACTTCCATACAGGGGTGGGCCAGGCAGCCCTGGCAGCCGTCTGTCACAACCACCCGCTTCTCATGGCAGGCATTGCAGGCAAACTTGATCACATTGATCAGGGGCGGCGTATAATAAGTCTCCGCCTTATCAGCTGCTTCTATGTTATCGGAAAGAGGCGCATGCTCTGCTGCACTGCGGCTGGGAAGACCCATGGCAAGACGAAGGCGTTCTCCTACAATGGCGCGCTCTAAAAATACATCATTGCGGAAATTCCCAACCTCGCCGGGAATGATCTTGTAGGGAAGCTCCTCGATCCGCTTGTCCACCGGCCATTCGGTGTGATAAGCCATGCGGGCAACCTCACGGAAAATTCTGTGACGGATCTCCTGGATCCTGGTCTCTACTCCTCTCATATTCTGTATCCTCACTTGTCTATTTTTTATCAAACATATTATAGGCATGGATAAAGGCGATTGCAAGCCTTTTTAAACATACAATCGCCTTGTATCATCAAAAATACACATTTTGCGGTTTATCCGGTCAGCTGTACCTCTTCTACTGGAAGAGTAAAGGTAAACACGGCCCCATGAGGATCATTGTCGTGTATAGAAATGGTGCCTCCATGGGCATTTACAATGGATTTGCACAGGGAAAGCCCCAGCCCCAGGCTTCTGCGGCTGTCCACAATCCGGTTGGCCCCGCTGTAAAACATTTCAAAGAGCTTTTCTTTGTTTTCATCCGGAACGCCGGGCCCGTCATCGGCCACGGAAATCACCGCCCATTTTCCCTCCTGTTTTGCTTCAACTGAAATATGGGAACCGGGCTCTGTATACTTGATGGCGTTATTTACCAGGTTAATCACCACCTGAACGATCAGCTT
>OHQG01001005.1_pt1 | contig 12843 bp, 10 predicted proteins | sample 1577871 | NCBI WGS metagenome assembly OHQG01 (sample SAMEA3879604, study PRJEB24766) | human gut metagenome | biome: human-associated habitat; feature: feces | place: USA | collected 1985/1987
TAATGCCATAATCTCATCCCGGCGGCTTTCCTTTACTTCTTCTGTAATCTGACCGTCCATCTCTGCAGCTTTTGTTCCTTCTTCTGCTGAGTATGGGAATACACCAAGTCGGTCAAATTCCATACTGTCTACAAAGTCCACCATATTTTTGAATTCTTCTTCGGTCTCACCAGGAAAACCAGTAATTAAAGTTGTACGAAGAACAATGTCCGGTATTTCTTTCCTTAACTTCTCTACAAGAGAAACTAATTCTGCTCTATTGGTGCGGCGGCCCATACGCTTTAATATCGTATCCTCACTATGCTGAATTGGAATATCAAGATAATGACAAATCTTCTTCTCTTTCTTCATTACAGCAATCAATTCATCCGTAATTTCTTCCGGATAACAGTACAAAATACGAATCCATTCAATTCCTTCGATTTCACAAAGTTTTGTTAAAAGTTCTGGCAGTGCCTTTCTTCCATAACAGTCCATACCATAAACCGTTGTTTCCTGGGCAATAAGAATTAATTCCTTTACCCCGCCCTCAGCAAGCTTTCTTGCTTCCTCTAACAGATCTTCCATTGGGAAACTACGATAATGTCCCCGAATATATGGAATGATACAGTATGTACAGCGCTTATTACATCCTTCTGCAATTTTTAAATAAGCAAAGTGGCCTCCTGTTGTAAGCACACGTTTTCCCTGATCCGGTACAAGATAGTCAATATCTCTGTATTCCTGATAATGGCGTCCTGCCACAGCTTCCTCTACAGCTTTTAAGATTTCTCCGTAGGAAGTTGTTCCCAGAACAGCGTCTACTTCCGGAATCTCCTCTATAATTTCCTGCTTATATCGCTGCGCCATGCACCCTGTCACAATAAGAACCTTACATGTTCCTGCCTTTTTGTATTCTGCCATCTCCAGTATGGTTTCCACACTCTCCTCTTTGGCATCATGAATAAAGCAGCAGGTATTGATGATAATAGCCTCCGCCTCATTTTCATCATCTACAATCTCATTTCCGGCTCTTGTAAGAACGCCAAGCATATCCTCGGAATCTACAAGGTTTTTGTCACATCCTAATGATACAAATAATAATTTCATAAGTTCTCCTAATGTACACAAAGGCTGCATAAAGCAGCCTTCTTTTTCTTACGCCTCCTGAGTTTCTGCCTCTGCTGTCACCTCTTCTGTATTTTCAGAAGCTGCTTCTGCAGATACTTCTTCCTCTTCGTGAGTATCCTCAAGGATTTTTACCTTTCCTTTATAAAGCTCGTCAATGGCAATGGAAAGCGGTTTTTTGCCTGCTGCGCCTTCTACCATAGGTTCAGAACCTGCAATGATCTGGCGGGCGCGCTTGCTTGTTGCAAGAACGAGGGAATAACGGCTGTTGATCAGCATTGTGTTGTCATCGTCCTCTGTGTTTGTGTTGATTGCCTCAATTAACTCTGAATAAGATGGGTGTATCATGTATGTTCTCCTTTCGATAATAAAAATACCACTGTTTATTTAAACTGCCTGGATTCTTCCTGTATTCTGGAAATAAATTCCTTATTTCTCCAGGAACGGGCATGTTCGCTCTGAATGATCTGGTGAAGCTCGTCCACACAGTCTTCCAGCACATCATTGAGAAGCAGATAATCGTAATGGTGCATTCCCTCTGCCTCCTCGCTTGCTCTTGCAAGACGCTCTGCAATAACTTCCGGCGTTTCTGTTCCTCTCTCTGTCAGGCGGCGTTTCAGCTCTTCCACAGTAGGAGGCGTTACAAATACAAGAACTGCCTCGGGATTTTTCTCTTTTACCTTCATTGCGCCCTGTATCTCAATTTCCAGAATCACGTCTTTTCCTGCTGCAAGCTGTTCCTCCACATAAAAACGGGGAGTGCCGTAATAATTGTCCACGTACTGCGCATACTCGATCAGAGCATCTTCCTCTATAAATTTTTCAAACTCTTCTTTTGTGCGGAAAAAATACTCTCTTCCGTCCTCCTCTCCCGGACGCGGTTTTCTCGTGGTCACTGAGATGGATAACGCATAATTGTCATATTTTTCCAGAAGGCGTTTCATAACGGTTCCTTTTCCGGCTCCGGAAAAACCGGATACTACAACTAAAACTCCTCTACTCATGCACTTCTCCCCTTTCTTCATAATCATATATATCTGCAAATCTTCTGGCGATCGTCTCGGGCTGTAAGGCGGAAAGTACAAGATAGTCGTCCGATGTCACGATCACCGCCTTTGTCTTTCTTCCCTGTGTGGCGTCAACAAGGGCTCTCGTCCCTTTTACGCTCTGTACCATACGCTTTACCGGCGCGGCGTCCGGGCTTACTACAGCCACGATCTTCTGTGAGTTTACCACATTGCCGAACCCTATATTTATCAGCTTTGCCACCTGTGCTTACCCTCTTTATTCGATATTCTGGATCTGTTCTCTGATCTTCTCAATTTCTGTCTTTAAATCAATGGCAATGTTGGAAATGGTAAGATCATTTGATTTCGACAGGATCGTATTTGCCTCTCGGTTCATCTCCTGCGCCATGAAATCAAGCTTCCGTCCGATTCCTTCATCTTCCTCCAGCATTTTTTTCATGCCCTGGATATGGCTTCTCAGGCGCACCGTTTCCTCATCGTTACAGATTTTATCGGAAAACAGCACCACTTTTGTGTTGTTCTCATGCGCATTCTTCATCGAACGGATCAATGAATCGGCAAGAACCTGATTTACCTTTTGAAGTCCGGTCCGATGTGGCTTTAGTGGAGTCAATTTCCTTTCTTCATTTACACGGTATGCCACTCCGCATTGTGGGCATTGATTCGGTAGTTGCAGGTCCGCTTCTTTTTCCTGGCGATGCAACCAATAGGTTCCATAGCGATCCAGCTTGATAATTCCCGTGACCGAATCAAAATTGACACGAACCCATCCTTTGTCGGTCGCATCACTGTCATCCATGGAGCCCTGCCATAGAACAGCATATGGGTAAAATGTTTGACCGATAGGTCTATCCACCGAAAGCAAGAATGTTCGATTGTCTTTTTGTCGAATATACCCACCCAAGAAGGCCTCACCACAACTTTCACAGATGATCAACTCGAGGACGGCATGCCCGCAGCTGCAAACGGTACGGGGAGAGCGATAAAAACGTCCCAAGGTTCGTCCATCAAATTGGTACTCTTTTTTGACTTCAGAACAAGCGGGATTGGAGCATGCCCATAAACCGTTGACAGAGCGGAAAAAGAAATGAGCTCGAAGTGGTAGGACAAAGTTCCCGTCTTCCTTGCTTTGGCATATGATTTTTAAGAAAGACGAAATAAAAGGTAAGGCCTGATCACCTTTGATGCCCATTTTGGCTGCAATACTAATAACATTTTGCGCGATAATTCGTCCTTCAACGTCTGTCATTGCAAATTTCAGCCATTCGACAAGATGGTATTTTCGCGTAATATCGATATAATCGCTGCAGTCCAATGACGCAAACAACTGTTCGGTGCGTTCCTTCTCAGGGATTGAAGAATTTGTATAATCTACGAAGGCTTCTATCGGAAGTTTATCTTGGGGCCGACTTGCAGCGGGTTCGGGCTCGTTGGAGAGGAGGCAGAATTTCTTAGTGTACGCATCTTTCGAGACACCAAAAAATTCGCATAGAAAATCTTTGGTCTGCTCATTTTCTCCCATCGACGCACTCGAGGCGAGAAATTGAACTTGCGGAGAGTCGGGAGTTAACCCCAGTCTATCCAGCAAGATACGAATCAGATACGCAACTTCTGTTCCGGCTGTTCCTCGATAGGTGTGCAATTCATCAATGACCAGGTGGAAGACATGGGAAGGATCTTCCTTAAGCCACTTCTTGGTCTCTTCGAATATGGGCGCTTCAATATCTCTCATCAGCATGACATTGAGCATGCTGTAATTGGTAATTAAGATGTCGGGAGCATTTTGTTGCATGGAAAGGCGATCCCACATCTCTGCACTATCCGAATCCATGCACGGAACATGATAGAGCAATTCGCTATTACCGGTTTGTTTGGCTGATTCTTGAGCTGCTTTCCAGTCCTCATTTAATTGCTTGCGTTCTTTCCGGATGTTCTCTTGGGCAATATCTCCACGACCACTGACAGGGGTGCTGCCAGTGTAACGCCCGAAGAAAAATCTATTCCCTCCGCGACAACGGTCTAACCAATCCAAAGCCCGTCCTTTCCCTTGTCCATTAAGGGCTTTACGAAGTCGGATCATTTGATCCTCCGCCAATGCATTCAGCGGATAAAGAATCATAGCGCGCATGGCTCGTGGTCGATTCGTTTTGTCCCATGTGCGCGACTCTGATATGAGATCGGCAAAAATAGGCAGTAGGAAGCATTCTGTCTTACCGGATCCTGTTCCTGTTGTTACGACAATATTCTTCCGGTTGATAGCGGCCTCTTTGAGGGCATTGTATTGATGTAGATACAATCGCCGTTTTTCGGCTTTGTCATTAAAGAACAATCCACATTGCACAAAATCAGCCAACTCGCTATTAACCCCTTCATTTTTGCAGAAGTCTTCCAGCGACGCATATTCCTTGTATTTGGGAACGATCTCTATAATGGGAGGTTGGCATATGGCTCCTTGTTCGCTGATCAGACTATTGCGTTCTTCGTTGTAATACTCATTGAAAAACGGGATACCGCTACTGATATACTTGAGATATGTTTCTCTCAGTTCATTATAGATTTGTATGGGATTATTCATAACGAATGGATTTACACAAGATACGATCGAGTTCCTTGACTATGGATTTTGAAATGCCTGGGAAAATATAATTGCCCGATTCCTTATAGGGACATTGGCCTTCCAACATGGAAGCAACCATCAAAACTCGGTATAACATGATTGGGAACCGGAAAGAATTCACGCTCAGTTTCCTTTGCTCGACGTCGTAATTGCCGTTTGATTTCTTTCCCAAGACTCGGCTATATTGATAGGCGACATTGACCGAATCCGGATTGATTGACCAATTAGGGATTTCCACAACTTTCCGATTCTCACATACGAAGTAATAGCGTTTAAATGCTGTGTAGGCAATACCAATCTGGTCAGGGGCATTATCAAAGGTGAGATCTGAGAAATCATTTTTCGGTGATAACTCGAATGCTGAGATGATTGAGTCCACACTCGGAAAATGTTTCAAAATCTCTTTTCCGTTAAAAGTATACTGCTTTAATTCACAATTCTGAGGGCCCTCACTGCGATAAATGGCGGGACGCAACTTTTTGCATCCATCTATGGATGGTTGCTTGTTTATGAAAAGGTGCCTCCTTTTGTGTGAGATCATCATCGGTTCCGTCACCTTAAACGACTTACTGCCGCAATAATCCACATTGCCCGCATAGAATAAGGGCAAAAACAAGGTCCATGCAGGGTGTTCTGTAATTTGTAGATTAAACTGTATGTTTAGATACTCACAATAGCGTTTAATAGTGTCATAATTGATCTTGTCATAATGACACATCCATAAGAACAACAGGTGTTGAACCTTTTCGATATCTTTATTCATCCTCTGTGACATATGATTTATATGCCTCCGGATCCGGTCTCTCTACTTGTGTAAGCAGGCTGTTTAATAGGCCGGGCGTCAAATATCCTTCTGTATCGATTTTTTCAACAATTCGATACTCCTCATCTTCAGCTATAACGAAGGTGTCGGTTTTTGGCAAACATCCAAAATAGCGGATGCATTGCGTAGCCAATGGCAATCCAGCATCCTCTGTAGGAACCAGGATGATCCTAAGGTTTCCTGGGAATGCAAGGATGGAGCCAGGGAATACACATCGCAGTTTTAGAATCATATCTACGACAGGCTGAAGATAGCAGGGTAAATAAGATATATTTATATTACGCAGAACATAATAATGCATTTCATTGGGCGTCTCCCAACTGTGTTCTACGATTCTCTTCAACCCATTTGCCCATACATATTCAAACGTTTGCCACTTTGGAGTGACATCTTCAAGCATATAACAACAATTACCGGTAGCCTGGATAATTGCATTGACAATTCGATGATCCGGTATTAACAATACATGGTTATATGCCAATAGCGAAATCAAGTGGTTCGAGAGGCTGAGTCTCCTATTATTGTTTCTTAATCCATTTCTCAATCTGCTCTCCAGCTCCTCTTTGCTCTGGATTGGTTGTGATTCGTTATGTACGGTCAGTAATTCACCATTTTCTGCAAGATGAGTGTGGTTCGAGGTCAATGATACAATGATATCACGCAGCACATCGCAATCCTTGAGAATCCGATCTTTCTCGTTTGTTATTTTTTGTAGCGAGTTTTCCAGAGTTTCAATCTTTTTTTTGTTTGATGCGATATGGGCCAATTGTTGCTTAATTGCAGCTTGATATTGATTCTGCTCTTCCTCCAACTTTTCTTTTTGTGCCTGGGCCTTTGCAGTTGCGGTGTTCACCTCGCGCTCAAGTTGAGCCACGCGCTCTTTTTGCTCACTTTGTAAAGACTGGTATTCTCGTTTGTATTGGCTTTGTAGATTAGTAATCAATTGCTCGCTATATTTTGCAACGGAACGATCAATACACTCCTTGAATAATGGATTCTCCGCTAATGCCTGAATCTGTCGGGCATTTAGGAGAAAGTTTTCAAACATCAAAGATATACGCGTGATACGAGACTCCAGAACCTCATTTGGGACACCTTTGGCTGGAATCGTATTCTTGATCTCCGATAGTAATTTGTTCCTATTCTCGTTCTGCAAGATGGAACTCCATGCTTTTGTTACATAGGTTTCAACGAACCATTCCTTCAGTTGCTCATCTGGCATTATGTCGAGATAAGTAGCCGTTCCAGCAATGTTGTCATTCATGATGACATACCTGGATCGGTCCCTGTCGTAGCAAATAATTCTATCTTGGTTGATGCTTAAAATATTGTTTAGATCCCATTGTTCGATGTAATAGTATGGCTGCCCAGTTTTGGGTGTATATCGATATAAAAATGGCCCGTCGTGAAAATAGGTAGTATCCTGATAGCCTGATAAAGTTTCATAGATACCTTCTGGGTCCTTCTGGCGAAGTTTTTCTTCGCAAACAACGACTCCATATTCTGCCGGAAGACCAGCATCTCGATCCCATATAAATTGATCATGCCCTTCATTATTAGATACTTGTATGCCAGTGTAGATACATTGTCCGCATAAATTCCTATACTTTTTAAGAAAATTAGGCATGAAAATAAGCCCGCGGGTAGGGAATTTTTCTTTTATCTCATCGGGATAAAGACGTTTGAATTTCCATCCAGTATCAGGATCGATATATCCGATTACTCGGAGATAAGCATGTATTCCGTTTGTGTGAGGTTCAACAACTCCCACTACTTTTATAGTCGTATAATCTAAGGAATTCATATATTATTTCTGAATATTCAACATTCTAATTGCGACATTTGGCTCGCCTGGCTGGATGGCTTTATTGGATTGCTGTGCTTTGCACCATCGATATAAAACCGATCCGGTTGAAGAGGCGGTTCCGTTCGAACTATAAGCATGATAGTCGAGTCCGACAATCTGTCCCTGTTGGAAGTCGACGTCCCACACTCTTGCTTTTTTATTATCAACTAACCACCTGGGATTGTTATTCCAAGGAGCAAAGTCCTTTATATCGGGGGCGACTATATGAATCCCGATGCTTTTGTATCCAGGTATTTTGATCTTGTGCACTCCTATTCCAAGAGGTAGTCGATTGTAACCAGACAACCCTTGATACGGCTTATCATCGATATAAAAACGTAAATCTTTGTCTAAGTCAAGAATTGGAGGAGCGTCTAATAGATAATTGGGCATATCCCGGGAGATTCTTAAGCCTCCGTATAATCGGTATGGTCGCTTTTCGGTCGTATAGAATTGAGGATATCTCTTTGGATTCAGCTTCACTAAGGCATTCATCCCAAAACGTTGAATAACATCCTGTTCATGAAATCCTTTTGATGTGTTGACAAATAAAGCTATGCTTTCGTCATTTTCATTGAGATATCTTGTTTCCGTATAATCCTCATACAAGGGATCCTTCTCAAATAGAATTGTGTTAGGGCGTTTGAATGTATAATATGGCTTTAGCTCGTTGAAAATGTTCGTAGTAGGGAAAAGAGGGATCTGTTTTACTCGTTGGATTTCATTGCATATGTCCAGAATCCATTCATCTTCTTCCTGAATGAGTCTTAATATACATGATGATTTCTCGGCTCGTTTTGTTGTTTTTCGAGCATCACTATACTCTCCATCCCAGGAGAGATAATATTGAAAGATCTGCTTTTTCGCTGATCCCCAGGACGATTCTATAATTCTCCTGGCTCGATTAGTCAGGTTATTTGAGGGAAAGCCAAGGATGTTCCATAGCTCATCCTGAGATAAATCCTCATTGGGAACAATCCCTTTTGCAATGAATTCAGCGGCAAATCTTTTCAGATCCTCTCTATTTAATACTTGGGCAGAATGAACCTTGGGATATTGGACATATCGATCTTTCCCCTTCCGGGAACGGCAGGGATTGTCTATAAGAAACGATTCGTCCTCGCACCAGGCATAGTAGCGGGACCAAACGTAGTCTTGGTTGTCCTTCACCCAATTTTGCCAGTCTGAAGTATCTATACCGAGGCATTCACATATTCGTTGCCTGTAATTAGCCGCAGTAAAACCATCTGCATTCTCCATCTTTGATGCCGCGTATAATTGAATGGCAATAATACCCAGCACGACCTCGATAGGCGAGTCATCTGTTAGAAATACGGCCTTATCATGGCCTAGAGACAAGAGAAAGTTTGACTTTTCCAAGCCTGCATAATGGCAATATTGATTTATAAAAGAGCTATCGATAATTGGATAAACGTATTCGCCCTTTTTTTCATCAGTGAAGAAGTACTTGCGTACATAATCTCCTAGATTATATAATAATCTTGCTGTCACTCCTTGGATTTGTCATATATACAAAAATACCATTTTTATATGAATACTCAAATACTATCAACGGCCTTTTTACAATACTGAATTGCCTTGTATCCTTCTCTCCAGATTAAAAAGAAAGCAAGTTTGATTTAAATCTAATACATCGTGTATGCTACACAATAATCGGAGGTGACATAATTCATTCTCCCTTCTTTTTGTATCTTTGTTAGGTTCAACAATCTTTTTTCAGACTCCAAATATGAGTACTCTGGAACGAGCCATCGAGATTGCCATCGAGATTGCCACCGAGGCGCACCGCGGCCAGCGCGACAAGGCCGGGAACGACTATATCGGCCACCCGATGCGGGTCATGGCCGCGGGCACAACCCCCGAAGAGAAGATCGTCGGGGTGCTGCACGATGTGGTCGAGGACAGCGACTGGACGCTGGAGGAGTTGGCTGCCGAGGGGTTTGCGCCGGAAATCATCGAGGCACTGCGCTGTCTGACGCACGCCGAGGAGGAGCCCTACGACCGTTATATTGCCCGCATAAAGGGCAATCCGCTGGCCGTGGCGGTCAAACTGAACGACTTGACGGATAACATGGATATCCGCCGCCTGCCGTACCTCTCGGATAAGGACGTCAAACGGCTGAAGCGTTATTTGCGGGCCTACAAGCAGCTGACCGGCGAACCGACCTACTCGGTTTACGCCTGCCGCCAGGAGTATCCGAACGCCTATCAGCCCTGGACCGAGGCGGAGGATCTGGAGTTGACGCGCCGGTGGTGTGAGGGGGCGACGGAGAAGGAGTTGTCCGCCCATTTCCAGCGCAAGCCCGGTGCCATCCGTTCGCGCATCGAGAAGCTCGATCTGGAGCGGCTCTACGGAAAACGGGGCAAGCGATCCTGACCGCACGCCGCAGCCTCGGGTGCCGTCGGCGAAGTGCGGCGAAACGATAAACTGATTCGCGATGATACTGAGCGTTAGCCGAAGAACCGATATTCCCGCCTTCTATTCGGACTGGTTTTACAACCGGATCCGGGAGGGGTATGCGTGCGTCCGGAATCCGATGAACCGGCATCAGGTCAGCAAAATCCGACTATCCCCCGATGTGATTGATTGCATCGTCTTTTGGAGCAAGAATCCGGCGCCGATGTTGCCGCGTCTGGGCGAACTTGCGGACTACATGTACTATTTCCAGTTTACGGTCACTCCATACGGCAGGGAACTGGAGACGGGGCTCCCGCAGAAGGAGATCATTATCGATACGTTCAGGCAGCTGTCCGACCGGATTGGCCCCAAGCGGGTTATCTGGAGGTATGACCCGATTCTGTTCTCGCAAAGCATGGACGTCAGCTATCATCTGCACGGTTTTGAGGCAATCGCCAAACGGTTGGCATCCTGTACCCAAACCTGCGTGATCAGTTTTGTGGATCTGTATCAGAAGACACGGCGCAATTTAAGGGAGACGACGGCCCGGGAACCGAGTGCGGATGAAATCACCCGATTGGCTGCGGGGCTGGCGGCCATCGCATCAAGCTATGGCATCCGGATTCAGAGCTGCGCGGAGCGGATAGACCTGGAGCCGATGGGCATCCGGCATGGCCGGTGCATCGACCGTATGTTGATTGAGAAGTTGCTGGGGCGCAGGTTGGAGGTCGCCAAGGACAGGAACCAACGGCCGGAGTGTGGATGTGTGCAGAGTGTGGATATCGGGGCCTATGATACATGCAGCCACGGCTGTCTGTATTGCTATGCCAACACTGATATGGGGACGGTGTATCGGAACCGGGTGTTGCATGATCCGTCGTCGCCGTTGTTGATCGGCCGTATAGGAGAGGATGATATTGTAAAGGAGCGGACGATCCGCTCGTTTAAGGAGAGCGATGCGCTTTTTTAATGGTAGATAATCCGGCCGCCCCGATGGGCTTGGGACCGGTCGGACCGATGCGTGCCGCTACCTCGGGCGCCGTTTGCGAAGGACGAACTCGGTCGCCTCGCGATCCTTCTGTTCGGCGGTCCGCACGGGATTCTGTAGCAGCCACTGTTCCAACTCCTCGCGCAGGAAGTAGACATTCTTGCCGTGGGGCTTGTAGTGGGGGATGCGGGCGTTGTGGGTGAGTTTGTACATGTAGCTCGGTGAGATGCCTGTGAAGTCGCAGGCTTCGGAAAAGTTCAGGACATTCTTCTGTCCGCGCAGCAGTTGTTCGATGCGGTCGAGACGCTCCTCGACGGTTAGACTCATTTGCATAAAAACACAATTTAAAAGGTTTGACAAAGGCGTTGCACAACGCACGGGTTTGTAATTACAGAGACAAAAAAACGAAGAAAAAAGGCTGACGACATTGTCTGCCAACGTTTCCGCTTGTTTGGACAATCTTTCCCATCTTTTTCCCGCGTACGGGCACCCTGCAAACACGACGGCGGAACCCCGCAAAGGGACTTCGCCCGTGCTTGTTGGTGGGCGTCTACGGGCAGGCTATGACTGCGCGGCCTCCAGGGCCCGGATGCAGTCGAGAATCTGCTGCTCGCGTTTCGCGTCGATGATGTCGGCCATCTGCTTGGCCGCCGAGAGATCCTTGGCCGTAAGCGGCTTGCCCAGCTTCGAGAGGAAGCACCCCTTGGCTCCCGCCACGCGCTGCCACTTCGGGGTGATGAACCGCGCGGCGCTCAGCGATTCGAGCAGCAGCGCCAGCAGTTTGTTGTGAGTCGTCTGCAACGGCTCCGGAAGCTGGCAGGCGAGCAGCAGTTCAACCTCCGGGCGGGTGACGTCGCGCCGGAAGAGGCCGATGCGATTGATGTGTTCGGTCAGCAGGTCGAGCTGGCGGTCGGTAAGGCGCGGCGAGAAGTCCTCCGGCGCGGGGTCGAATCCCGTGCGGCTGCGGTTGATGGCGCGGCGCTTCTCGGCTGCGCCTGCAGGGCGGTTTCACGCTCCCGGGCCTGCTCCAGCTCCTCCTCCTCGGCATGCTGCACGGCCACCTCCACCGGACGGACGCGCAGCTCCTCCAGCTCCTGGGAGAGCTGGGCCACCCGCTCGTTGGCCAGGGCCATGTCCTGGGCGATCTTCTCCCGGGCCTGCTCGGCGGCCTCCCGTTCGGCCCGATCTTCCTCGGCCCGGCGGAGCGCCTCGTCCCGCTCCTTAATGGCGGCCTCCAGCTCCCGGGTGCTCATGTCCTCCACGTGGTGCTCCTCCACAAAGGTCTCCCGCTCGTCAGCGGGCAGGGCCAGGAGCCGCAAAGCCTTGGTATAGCTCAAATTCCCAAGCGATTGGGAATTTGCTTCCGGCCCAAATATGGACTGCTGGGCCGCCCCGTACTCCTCAAAAACACGCATCAGGTTGTTGGCGGTGGACTGGGAATAGCTAAACTGTTCCTTGATGTACGTCCCCCACTGCCCATGGGGCAGCATGGCCTTCAACTCCACCAGCCGGCGGCCAATCTCAATACTGTAGCCAAGCAGTATTTTCGCCTGCTCATTGGCCTGGTACTTCAGGGTCTGGATCTCCAGCGTGACGGCCTCCACTGTCCGCGCCGGCTGGCTGCTCGTGGTGCTCAATTCACTCATGCGGCGGTTACCTCCTTCTTTTTCTTCCTGGGCTGGATGGGCCGGCCCTTCTTATCCCGCCGGCTTCCAGCGGCCAGCCAGGCCAGCCACGGCTCCAGGATCCCGGCGTATTTCTTCCTGGGGTCTTCCTTTGCATACCGATCATTCCGGTATCCGTGGATCTGTGTAATTTCCTCCCCGCGCATCTCGATGGTCACCAGGGGCTTGCCGGGCCTCCTCCGGTCGCGCAGAAACAGGATGGTGGTGCTGCCTGACAGGTGCCGCTCCGCGTAGCCTCCCACACAGTGTTTGAGGGCTTTCCCCTCGGCGGCGATCTCGTTGACCCCCACCGGGGCGCGTATCAGCCAGCGGTCTGTGCTGTAGCAATAC
>OHQG01001006.1_pt1 | contig 12841 bp, 12 predicted proteins | sample 1577871 | NCBI WGS metagenome assembly OHQG01 (sample SAMEA3879604, study PRJEB24766) | human gut metagenome | biome: human-associated habitat; feature: feces | place: USA | collected 1985/1987
TGCGGTGTCATCCATTTTATCCCACTTTTCCTCTTTTTCCCATATTACATTTCTTTTTTATGTAGGTCAGTCGTTCCTCACCATTAAGTCCGACTTCAACCATCCCCCGAACGGGTACGTACCTGCTTCTCTCCCGTAACCGATATCGCTTGGCAGATCCGTTTTCTGCTGATCCTAAAAACAATAAATGACCACCCGTTTAATGGGGCGGTGAATTAAGAAAACATTGAAGCAAGAAACGGTGTGGCATACGGCTACGCCGTTTTTTGCTGTTGTTTAATTGTATTTTGGGCGTTGTCAATCGCCCGCGTAAAATCAAATGCGCCGATAAAGTTATAGACTATTGTAATTTCCCGCGTCTTGGATTTCTTGATAAAAGCGGAAAACATCAAAACGGCGCGTGCGCGGCTTGCCCGGATTGAAACGGACGCCCTCAACCACTTTAAGGTTTTGGGCGCGGCGGCGCGGACGCTGGACGGGAAACAGCGGCTTGCGCTGCTGCACGGCATTTTCCACCCTGACGGGGAACGGTTTAACTTTGAATGGGACTGGCTGCCCGAAAGCGGCCTGTCCGTCAAAGACTTTATCGCCCCGTCCTCTTTCCGATTCGGCGACGGGCGGTTTTTCCGCATGGGGAGCAAATACGGCGCGGTCTCTTTCTTACAAATCCTTGCGCCGGAACTCAACAACCGTATGCTTGCCGACTTCATGGAGGCCGAAAACGGGCTTATCCTCAATCTGCATATCCGCAGTATCGACCACAACGAGGCCATTAAGACCATCAAGCGCAAAATCACCGATTTTGACCGTATGAAAATCGAAGAACAGAAAAAAGCAATCCACAGCGGGTATGATATGGACATTATCCCGTCAGACCTTGCCACCTACGGCGGGGAGGCGAAAAACCTGTTACGGGATTTGCAGAGCCGGAACGAAAGAATGTTTTTGCTTACCCTGCTTGTCCTCAACTTTGCCGACACCAAGCAGAAGTTGGAAAACGATATTTTCCAGTCGGCAGGAGTGGCGCAAAAATACAACTGCTCTCTCACCCGGCTTGACTACCAGCAGGAGCAGGGGCTTATGTCCTCTATCCCGCTGGGCGAAAACCTTATCAAAATTACGCGGGGCTTGACAACTTCAAGCACCGCTATTTTTGTCCCCTTTACCGTCCAAGAGTTGTTTCAAGGCGGCGAAGCCCTTTATTATGGCCTAAACGCTTTGAGTAACAACATGATACTTTGCGACAGGAAACGGCTGAAAAATCCAAACGGCCTTATTCTCGGCACACCGGGCAACGGCAAAAGTTTTTCCGCAAAGCGCGAGATCACAAACGCCGTATTGATTACGCAGGACGACATTATCATTTGCGACCCCGAAGCGGAGTATTACCCCCTTGTCAACCGTCTGAAAGGACAGGTTATCAAGGTGTCGCAGACCAGCACGCAGTACATTAACCCTATGGACATCAATGCCAATTACGGGGAGGACGACACGCCTGTTTCGCTGAAAAGCGGTTTTATCCTTTCCCTTTGCGAGTTAATCATGGGCGGCAAAAACGGTTTGGAGGCCGTTGAAAAGACCATCATTGACCGCGCCGAGTGTGCAAACAACGATTGCGGGAATTGTCTGCTTTTGGACGACGGAGAAACTTGCGTTTGTGTGCAGGCGATCAGCTATTCCCTGTTGTGCCGATACTTCCGCGAGGCGGTTTTACCCGCCGACAGGCGGCTTTACGCCGAGATCACCCGCGCTAAAGAAATTGAAATGAAGCATTGCGCGGTGTGCAAAAGCCAATTTGCGGCGGCGGATAACCGGGCGAAATACTGTCCGGCTTGCGCCGCAAAGATACGCCGCAGGCAGAAAGCCGAGAGCGAGAGGAACAGGAGGCTACGGCTGAAAACAACTGGATAGCTGGATAGCAAGCACAGCAAACGGGTACTCGTTTGCGATAAATCCCCGCCTATTCCAATGGAAACGGCGGGGATTTTGCCTGTTGGGAATATCCCAAACCCTTAAAAAGCGAAAGGAGAGTTGCAACACAGCGCATGACAAAAACAGAGATAACCGACGCGCTTAGGATGACTTACATCCATACATATCAATCTGCTGTTGGGTCGATTTCCTTTTCGGGAGGTTCTAGTGGCGCCGCTGCTTCTGTGTCTCTCTCAAGCTGTGATAGGCAATGGCAAATCGAAATAGATGTTCCCGGTATTTACTACTAAATACCGGGAAATTACAGTCAGAGGGTTTTCCCTCTGATTGTAATTTGATTTAATAAAGGGGAGATGTCATGAAAAAGAACACACTCATTATCATTGTTTCTACCGTTGTGTTGGTATTAACGCTATGGTTGGTGATGAAAGACAATATTGGAATATCTGAGAAAAATGTTGAATCTGATGCTAGGTGGTCGCAAAACATTCCTTCAGATTGGAATATGGCTCAATCTTTGGGTAATGGAGTCGTAGCAATGGTGTTTTTCCCATATGATAATTCTGATTGCATTTATTCCATATATATAAAACGTCCGGGCTTATGTTGGGGTTATTTTTTTCGAGCAGGCGGTACGGTCAGTAAAATTGAGGAAAAATTTGTTTCATTTAGCGTGGAAGGATATAATGAAATTGTTTATTTATCGATGAATAAACAAAATGTTACTTCCATTGTAGTTGATGATGGAAGTAACAAAAACATCTTTGCTGTTGATAATGCAAAACCGTTTGTTTTTGTTCTACCCAATAATGCGGGAAATGTTCTATTTTATAATATTCATGGAGAGATAGTTGAGTGTACACAAAGGACATTACCAAATTAATACGGTGCAGACATAAACTATCTTATGAAGCAGAATAAATGTTTGTGGAAACTTATATTATTTTCAATCTATTGTGGGGGAGTGCTTTTCCTTTTATTTTGGAGAGATACCTTTAATTATTCTCAATCCTATTGGCGTATGGTGAGTGAAAATATCAACATAATTCCATTCGAAACAATCAATTCACAGCTTTACACTATAATAAAGAGAAGCAATCCGTATTTGGTACCGTATGCAATTATCAATCTATTTGGGAATATTGCTTTGTTTATTCCGTTCGGCTTTTTTCTTCCGTGGTTAAACAAAAAATACAAAAGAATATCAACAACATTATTTCAATCAACGCTTATAATATTAGCAGTTGAAATCATCCAACTATTTACGCTAAAGGGAACTTGCGACGTTGACGATTTAATCTTAAATACCATGGGTATTCTGATCGGATATATATTATGTAGGTTATTTTGCCGCAAAAATTGGATAGAGCAATAGTGGATAATAAGTAAATAACTCGGTTTGCTTTCTATTAAATGGAAATAGGGAATACTATTGAATATAACAATTAAAACGGTTGTTTCCCTTTTTGAAATTGAATGTTGGTAAAGTGAGGTTGCTGCGGTTTCAAAGAGGTATCGCTATGTATCTTTTTATTCTTCTTTGTCCTGTTTAACCTTCTGCTGGATTCTCATATCACTATATAATTTATTTTATTTTCTTTGCACCCATCCGCGTTTTGTGGACGGGTGCAATACTCGTTTGCGATATGCCAGTAAGCGGAGGGTTTTATTTCTCTGTCCCTTTAGCCTCTTTTATTCCTTTTGCTGTTTAAACCGCTTGATAGCTGACGGTATTATCAACCGTGGAAGATACTCATGTCAATAGAGAGGCACACCAAAAACAGCAAGACAACAGTCCTATAAGCTAACTCCCAAATATTGGACAAATATTAGTAAAACTTGTATCCCCAGCACTATCCATGCAGCTCTTTGACACGAACACGAAAATATTTTTGCCCTGTATAAGCCCGTCGAACAACAAGAGCCGCCTTTTACCTGCGGTTTGGCGCGTGTTCATAGAAAAGTTACATATAATAACCTTAACCCTATTGAATATCATGTTTACGCATTGTATCATAAACATGATAAATTATCCATACATTATCTGACACTTCAGATTGGAGGTTAGCACCATGCTTTGTATTGATAATAAGCAATATGTTTTTTTGCGGATACGATGGCGGTACGATTCCCAGTTGTGGAGAGATCGAATCAAAGTTGTGATGTAAAGCGCATGAGTTATGCTGTTTAACAGTCGGCTCATGCGCTTTGTTGTTTACGAAGTTATGATTTCATTAAGATACAGATTATATGGAGGTACATATGAAAGCAAAACTGATAATAAAAGTAGTTGTGGCTACTTTGATGACTTTGATCGTAGCCTTGGTTGCCATAACCCCCATCACCGAAGCAGTATCCAACCATGACGAGGCCGTCTTTACCGAAGTTTTAAGGCTGGGTATAGGCGACGGCGATTACGAAGTTGGATATGACTATGGGACGCACTACCTGCATTTAAAGGGACCCGGCGGATTTGTTATAATGGATGGCGAGCTGTTCATACTGGATTCTGTGAACCGGCGAATACAGGTATTCAATCTCACGGGCGAATATAAGCGCAGCATTTTGCTTCCCGCTGAGGCATGGCCAACACAGATATGCTGTTATGAGGGGCGGATTTACGCGCTTGACTACGATTACGACAGGGTTATATCCGTTTCGGCTTCGGGTGGATCGACTCAGGATACCGCGGATGTGAACATGGAAAAGTATGATCTTCCGGAAAGCCTGCCCGGCGAGTTGGTATGCGATTTATATGCCGCGGAAACAGGCGTAGCGGTAACGGATATTGAAAACAACCATTATTACCTGAAGCAGACCGGAAGTTTTGAGCTGGGAAAGGAATACTCGGCCATAACTTCGCCAGAGCGGCGTGAGGGTGTTCCGGCTCAAACGGCGGCCAGGGTTAAGTATGGGGAGCAGACATGGAGCATAGACAGGGAGAATATAATCAATGACATTGAACCCAAAGGCGCGGATTCAAACGGCAGCCTGTATACGGCATTCTATGAGATGGTTCCCAATACAAGCGTATTCCTGATGGAAAAAACGCTGCGCAGATACGACCAGTCCGGAAAGCTGACAGGGTGTGCGCTGATAGACTTTGCGGACGACTACACGTATCCAAACCAGGAATTTTCTATACAGCCGGATGGCAGCGTATATTATATGGCCTGCAGGGACGGGTATATAAGCATACAGACTATCCGGCTTGGCACAACATATGCGAGCCAGATGGATAAGCTGGCCCGGCGGGCCGCGGAAATAAAGATGCAGCACGCTGAGGAAGAAATGTCTGAAAAAGCGGGGCATGTATATAATGTGAGCGTAAGCCGGTCAACAGCCCGGTCGCGTGCCATGAGCGCGGCGAATTACGCCTGGAGCCTAAGAGCCAAAAATAAGGAGCCGCATCCCTCTATTAAGCTGCCCAATTATATACAGCAGGCGAGCGTGGGGCAAACGGTAAAGGGCATCCCCTATTGCAGGGGCGGCTTTAACGGCTGCGATACATTAATGAGCACGACATACGGAAAGGCGTTTTCGCTGACAATAAATGACTACAGGTCCGGGGATGTATCGCCCGGGGATTTCAAAGGCGTAGCGACTGGCCTCGACTGCTCCGGCCTGGTATCCAGCGCGTACAGATTCAGCAAAAAATATAATACAGGCGGGCTTAACTCCAACGTAGGGCACGCGCTAGGAGGATTGAATGACTTAAAGCAGATGGACTATGCCGTAATAAGCGGGAACCATGTGGTATTGTTCGATGAAAAAAAGTCTAACAATGATTATCAAATAATCGACGCAACAACGACGTACACAAATTCTCAGGGGGTAGAAATAAAGATAGAAAAGGTATCGCTCAGAGTTGTATCGTCTGCATATCTCAGCGAATATGATTATAGGACGCCATGGTGCCAGGCGGATTCCGCGTATGTGAGCAATACAACGCATCACTGGCACAAATGTAAGTACTCCGGGTGCGGGTCTGGAATAAAATTTGGGTATGAAACGCATATCTGGACGCCCGTAACCTCCACCGTATTCAGATGCGAATGCGGTAAGATCAAGCGCAACGACGTTGTAATAAACGAATCGGAAGCTGATTTACCCAATATAACCGATGGCGGTCTGATTCTGGACTTTGACAACGGCTTCTTACGCTATATGCCTTATCTATATACTAAGGCTTTATCGTATATAGACTAACACCATAATGCAGGGGGGCCTTTTGTAAGGCTCCCCTGCATAGAATTGGAGGAAAATTTGAACGCAAAGAGAATCAAAGCATTGTTTCTGTCGACGGTTATGGCCATGGCGCTTTTAGGCTGCGACGCTGTAAGCACGATACCAACGCCGACCATTGGAAATGAGGCAACGCCTACCCCGCCCCTCACGCCAACAATTACGGCTGAACCGTCTACGCCGATTCCCACACCCACGCCTACGCCTGCTCCAACTAAAGACGTAAGCGCCATGCCGGAGCTGGCCGTGTTTACGGAACTGTTCAGCATAAAGGTTGGCGAAGGGAAAAACGAAATTGGATATATGGCTGTCGGCCCCTTGTACGTTCCAGGGCCTACCGCCTTTTATGCAAACGAAGACGGCTGGATAGCAATCCTTGATCCCAACAGAGATCGAATCATGATATTTTATGGCAACAAGCTGGCTCATATACTGGATTTAAGCGATAAGCTGTCCTATCCATATCACATGTGCTATGCGGACGGCGGCTTTTACATAGTGGACATAGACTATGAATATATCCTGTATGCCGCGTTTACCATGGATGACGTTGGCAAAACAGGCTGTGAGACGAAAGTGTATGAAATACCCGAGGAAACCACGGCGCTTTTAATAGGGGATATATATGCGACGGAAAAAGGTGTGATTTTAGAAGGTTCCGATGGTTCTGACAGCGACCATTTTTGCTACTGGATATTAGACTTAAAGCGCGGTGAGTTCATACCTACAGATGAATACATAATAGAAATAGAAAATGATGATGAATTGATATGTTTGATTTTTCAAGACAAGTGGCATGTGCCACTGGCGGAGAATTGCTCTTTTGACATCTACGGCATTGATAAATACGGTTTTATTTATGTTGGATATTATGAAGATTTTTATGCCGAGGTTGGGGCAGTTACTCTTGAAAAAACGATACGCTGCTATAACTCGAAGGGCCGGCAGTTTGGGGTCGCTAGAATAGATATGGATAAGTACAGCTCATTTCTGAATATGGACACAGTGGTGCTGGAGGACGGCACAATATACCATATGGCCTGTTATGAAGATAGAATAACCATCTATGAGGTAACACTGGGACAGAGATATGAAACGAGAAAAGATGAACTGATTGAACGGGCAATACGGAAAAGAGAAGAGGCCCAGAGGCGTACCGCGGATCCTGACGCGCCATGATCCATGCGCGCCGCGGGAGCCTTATCAAAGGCTCCCGCACAGAATTGGAGGTAAATTTGAACGCAAAGAGAATTATAACATTGCTTATGGCGGCGGTTATGGCCATGGCGCTTTTAGGCTGCTTGCTTGAACTGCGCAATCGTGGATATGGTCTGAATCACAAACGGTACAGCGGCTCATGAAAGAGCTGGGACTTGTCTGTCGGATGAGAATGAAGAAGTATCGCTCTTACAAAGGCGAAGTGGGAAAGATTGCGCCCAATCTGTTGGAACGGAACTTTCAAGCAGAAAAGCCAAATCAGAAATGGGCAACCGATATAACCGAGTTCTCCCAGTTTGGCCAGAAGCTGTATCAGTCCCCCATTCTGGATATGTATAACGGGGAAATCATCAGCTATGGAATTAGCGAGCGGGCAAATTTTGAGCAGATAACAGAAATGCTGGATAAGGCATTTACTCGTATCCCTGAAGGAACAGATTTAATCTTCCATTCCGATCAGGGCTGGCAGTATCAAAATGCCCGATATCAAAAAAGGCTTTTGGATAAAGGCACCCGGCAGAGCATGTACAGAAAGGGAAATTGCCTGTATAATGCGGTCATGGAAAATTTCTTTGGTCTGCTGAAATCTGAGCTGCTATATTTGAGAGAATTCCGCTCTTTTGAGGACTCCCGTACAGAACTTGAACTCTATTCGGAATACTATAATCACAAGCGCATTAAAGTAAAATTGAATGGGCTAAGTCCTGTCCAATATAGAATTAAAGCTGCCTTTGCCGCTTGAGAAACTGTCCAACTTTTTGGGGTCACTTCAGCTTGCGCCGCCCTTGACGGTTTTCCATGTCCTTGCTATGGGGTAGTCAAGAGGGCGCAAACGGATAGACTGCTTGCGCCCTTTCTAAATTATGGGGTTCTCTGTCACGCAATAGAGGTTAATTTCCCCTTGATTTATGCGGCTTTGCGGGCGCGATAAGGGCATTGGTAAGGGTTTTATACTCATATCCCTCAAAATGGCGCTCTACTGCGTAACAAAACGGACGTGCCGCCGTTTAGACGATACGCCCGTTTTGCTTGCACCCTGTATGGCAGCTACCCTATTCCAGTTTGTTGTGATACTGTTTTATCAGTAGCTACCATTGCCCCGCCCTTTTATTTAACACGAAAGCGGCGCCCTCCAACATAGCCGGTACTCAAATAAGGTTTAGGCGGCTTCCGTCGACAAAATAGGACAATTTAGATTAGTAATACATTACAATTACCCGTTGACAAACAACTCCATTTGATCTAATATTGTACTAGAACGTTTGTTCTAGTAATTGGAGGTTAATGATGAACAAAAGCAACAATGAACAGAGTCTTAAGCAAAAAGAGCTTACCAGGATAAGGGAAGCGGCGGCAAGGCTTGCCATATCCGCGGATGAGAGGGACCCTTACACCCAGGCCGAGGGAAGGCTGTACGCGCTGCCGATGATCAGGGCGCGCCTTGAGTGCAGCAGGGACGAGCGCGACGAGCTGGCCTCCCTGGGCATTGAGGCCCTTAGGGAGCACTCGCGCTCGCTTGTGCGGCTTTTAAGCCCGTCAATGCGGCTTACGCCGGAGGAAATCCACGAGGCCCAGCTTGCCGAACTGGGCGCGCGCATAGCGGCGGACGAGCGCGAGGTGGGATACATGGAAAGGGCGCTTGCGTATATAGAGGAGCATCCGTACTTTGAAATAATCAAGCTTAAATACTTCAAGTGCATGACCGACGCGGCCATTGCGGAGCGCCTGTCATGCGACGTATCCACGATAAGGCGCAACCGCAAGCGGCTCGTACAGTCGGTCGCGCTGTTCCTGTACGGTTCGGCGGCGTTAAGCGCGCAAATGAGGAGGTAACGCCGTATCATGCCACCCTTGCACTATGTCCAGGAGCGCCTGATCCCGTCCTTATCCTCCCAAAAAGATATTAAAAAGGACCGCCGGGCGTTAAGCGCCGTCAGGCCCGCAAATTTAATTTTAAAGTTATGTAATTAAGCGCCTTTGCTCAGGCATGAATGAATTATTTTATAAAAGCCCCATTCTACCGCCGCTCCATCTCCTGGCGCTGTCTGCGCCGCCGCTGCGCCGCCTTTTTCCTGCTGTTTCTTTCGGCGACGGTTATCGCCACGAGCAGCGCCGCCGCTACGGCGGTAAGGATGGCAAGCACCGTAAAGGCCGTGTTCAGCGTATTGGTCAGCGCCTTTCCAAAACCGCCGCCTATTATTCCAAGCTCAACACCTGGCGTGCGCGTAGGCAGCGGCAGATCGCCCGAAAACGCCGCTGTAAGCGAAGCCGCATATTGATAGGGGTTGCCCGCGTAATCCTCAAACGACAGGGTAAACTTAAGCTCCCGCGATTCTTCCACGCTGACCGTCACGGGGATCTCCGTGAGCCCTGCCCCGAGTTTATCCGAGCGGTAGACCTCGCCTAAAAGCTCCTCGGTAACCGTTATGTTGTGAAACGTGAGTTCGCCCTGGTTGTCAAACCTGAACGTTACGCCCATAGAGCCTTCGGCGTTAAGCGGGCTTGAAATCTCCGCGTCAAAACGCACCTTTATCTGATCCGGATCTACATAGGGGCGGACCGCAAAGCTGCCGATTTTATCCTCATAGGCTCCGGACGCCATTGAGCCGCTGAACTCAAAGGTAACGTAACGCGGTTCGTTTTCAGCCTTCACCGTATATATAAGCGTTTTCTGTTCGCCTACGGCCAGCGAAAACTCGCCGTCGTCAACGCGCACGCCCAACTCGTCGGTTACCTTTATGTTGTTTATCTTCTGGTTGCCGTCGTTGGTTATATGCAGGGTAAACCTAACGCCGTCCACCGTAGGGTCGCTCTGCTCAACCTCAACGTCGAGCTTCGCGTTTATCATGCCCAGCGTAAGCGCCGAACCGGTATAGGTTTTGGACGATCCGTCGTCCGCAAGCCTGTAGCTGAGTACGGGCTGGGACGTAACGGTTGAGTTGCCCATCGTGTATTCATAGCTGAAGGTATGACTCTGTCCATGGGAGAGCGTAACCCCTTCCACCATTGGCGAGCTCTTGATCTGCCTGTCGGTCAGGGAAATATTGCTCGCGGTGGTTCCGCTGTTATTGGCTATGATGTATGTCAGCGTTATCCTTTCGCCAGGTTTAGCGTTGGTCTTTGACGCCTTGCACGTAACCGTGACGACCCCGAGAACCGACGACTCTATCTCTACGGACAGATCCTTTGACATGGGGACGCCGCCCTCGGTCCAGGTCATGCTGAACGTCAACGTGCTGTCAATCTGCTCCTGGGTTATATCTATCGCCTGCGTATATGTCTGGGTTACGCCCGGCTGTATGGTCGGCTGGTTTATGTCAAACGTAACGCCGCTGCCGCTGATCGCGATACCCTCCATGGGAAGCAGCCCGTCGTTTGTTACCGTTACGGTAATCTCAGCCTGCCCGGGGCCGGACATCTGCTCCGGACTTACGCTTATCGACGCCTGCGCGGCAAGGGCCGGCGCCGAAGGCATAATCAACATAACCAATATAAGCAGTGCGCAAGCGCGCAATATGTTTTTCTTCATATTTCGCTCCTTCAAGAGGCCGTGTAGCGTTATCAAACTATTATAACCCATGGAAAGCCTGCAGCGCAATAAATAATATAAATAAAGCGGTCCCTGTGGGCCGCGCGTCGTCGCGGGACCGCGAGGCCTTTGCCCCACATATTATATTTTAGGCTAACGGCGCGAAGCGAATCGCCTATGGCGGTTTTGCGGGTTTTGCCCAAGGAAGGGCGGCAATATCCGTGACATCAAAAAAGCGGCCGCGCCGCTTTTTACACACTGTCAGCAATTACCGGTTTGATGCGTTTTCTCAATATGCGCTCCTATTAATAACGATGTTTTGCCGCGCGTCCAGTACGTGCGTTATGCTATAATATGAAACCGCCCCTATGCGGTCAACGGAAACGCGCCTAAAGCCCATACGGAAGCCCGTTTTCCGGCGGATGGCTGCCGGATATAGCCTGCGGGCCATTCACCCCGCGCACTGGAAAAACAACAGCTAAAACAAAAGCGGGCGAATGGGCGTTAAGTCGATGCTTATGTCCCGTTGAGAATGAATCGGCCAGGAGGCTCGAGGGACGGCAATCCTTTAAAGTAAAAAACCGTCCGGATATTATGCCGTGGCTGTCGGGCGCTTGGAAACGCAATACAGCGGTTTGCCGGCGTTCTTTAAACCAGGATCAAGCTGACGGAAAGGCAGGGATAGCGCCGCCCGCGCCGGCAAATCAGAAGTAAAGGCCATGGCGGCCAGAGGCGTCACAGGTAAGGCGCGCGGCGGCTTAGCGCTAAGCCCGCCGCGCGCCAGCCCTTCCGTCTTCTCCTAGGCCTCTTTCTTTAATACTATGCGCCAGTCCTCCTTGTTTTTTCGCCTGGAAAGGCCGGCAAGATAGTCGATGCTCACGTCATAATACCTGGACATCCTGACCGCAACCTCCAGCGGCACGTCAAGCTCGCCTCGTTCGTATGATAAATATTCCGCCTCGCCGACGTTCAACACCCGGGCTATATCGCCGGCCTCAATTTTGTTGTTCTCGCGCATCTCTCTAATTCGCTGATACATTATAAATTCCCCCCTATGAAAATAAATTGTAATCAGGTACATGTTTTGGAAGTCCCGCATTTAGGCGCACCCGCTAGATATTCAAGGCTAACCCTATAAAAATCCGCTATTTGTATTGCTATGCCAAATGGGATATCAGTTTCGCTTTGTTCATATCTGACGTAAGTGGTCTTATGTAATTTTAATTGGTCAGCTACTGCTTGCTGTGTCAGATCGTTGTCTTCACGCAGATCACGTATTCTTCGATACCTTGGCATGCGAGCCTATCCCTCTTTCCACTAATATAATACAACACGATTATAAAAACACGGACAATATACACATAATTGTGTACAGCAATTCTATGAAATATTGCCGTACACCTGTCGCGGAAATTTGTAATTTGTACTCTTATTGTATGTAGTATGTATCGTCATATTGATAAAAACCTCTAATATACGCGCCTTATTGCTTGACCGCAGGGATAAGCATATTTATTGCCGTACATCTATATGTGAAAAATAAACTTTAACCAGCCTTATGCGGCCTGCTGTTTTAAACGGCTCGTCCGGCAGCCGGCGTGCTATACCTTATGTTATTATTGATTGTTAAACCGCGCCGCGGACTTTCCAGCGGGCGAAACCTGTGTATTTAAGATTGAGGTTATATACCGTCATACGCATATGCGCGCGGCATGGTGCTGCTGCTATTATAATCTTGCTATGAAACCGGCGGTCCCAGAACGGCGGCCGTCCATATTTAATATTATCCGGCAATCGGGCACAAATTACAAGTGTTACAATTAATAACACAAACCGCCTGCCGCGCCCGCAAATCCCTCGGCTGCAAGCAACTATCAGGCTGGCTTCATGGGGCTCCGCCCCATACCCCGCCAAAGG
>OHQG01001011.1_pt1 | contig 12829 bp, 3 predicted proteins | sample 1577871 | NCBI WGS metagenome assembly OHQG01 (sample SAMEA3879604, study PRJEB24766) | human gut metagenome | biome: human-associated habitat; feature: feces | place: USA | collected 1985/1987
CGTCCTGGAAGGCCCTCTCCAGGACCTGACTTATGCCGGCGTCATGAGCCAGTATTACGCCACCATCCTTCTTCCCCAGGACCAGTCCAGGGGGTCCACCGTGTACGCCACCCGCCAGGAATTTCCTTTGACGCATGAAGACAACACCCTGGTGCCCGGCGTCACCGTGGCCATGGGAATCCCCAATCTGACCATGGCCCCCAATGAAATCAAGACGCTCACCTACGATATTTACACCGGCCCCAAATTCAACGCCTACCTGCGTGACCTGAATCTTTCCTATCCCGCCATCAGCGATATTATGGCATACGGCTGGCTCGTATTCCTGAGCGTTCCGATGAACTGGCTACTCAACCTCTTCCACGGATGGTTCGGCAACTGGGGCGTAGCCATTATCTGCATGACCATCGTTGTCCGTGCTCTCATCTGGCCGCTGCACAAAAAATCCTATATGGCCATGAAACGCATGTCCCTGGTTCAGCCGGAGATGGTCAAACTCAAGGAGAAATATCCGGACGACCCTCAGAAGGTGAACATGGAAATGATGAAGCTGTACCAGAAATACGGCATCAACCCGGCCAGCGGCTGCGTCCCCATGCTTATCCAGATTCCCATTTTCTTTGCCTTTTACCGTGTGCTCCAGTATTCCGCAGAACTGAGGGGGCAGCCCTTCTGCCTGTGGATGACGGACCTTTCCCTGCCTGATACCGTGGGCCACCTGTTCGGCGTTCCAATCAATATTCTGCCTCTCATCATGGCCGTAACCATGATTATCCAGATGAGGATGACGCCTCAGGCGGGGGAACGCTCCCAGCGCATTATTATGAACCTGATGCCTGTGATGTTCTTCCTGTTCTGTTACAATTTCGCTTCCGCCCTGGCCCTGTACTGGACCACGCAGAATTTGATCTCCATAGGACAAACGGCCCTTATCCGCCGCTTGCCCATGCCCGTGCTTTCCCCCGCCAAAAAGAAAAAGTCGGGCTTTTTCCAAAAAATGATGGAGCAGCAGCGTGCGGCCCTGGAAGAACAGCAGCGCAAAGCTAAAGGTCGCAACATGCGCAATATAACGCCTAAAAAGTAGGAATCCCTGCTCTGCCTTCCGTCTCCGCAAGTGCGTCCGCCCCCGCGGCCGCACTTTTTCATGGAAAGGCGCAGGAAAAAATATTCTGCCGGCGCAAGCCTCAAAAAAGGGAAAGGAACTCCCTTACAGAATTTCCTCAAAAAACAGGCCCTCTCCACCTGGAGAGGGCCTGTTTTCCTCGTCATATATTCATTGCGTAGTTAATTGGAGCAGCTTGACAGAAAATGCCAAACACCCACTGGAGCAAACCTAACGGATTATGAATTCGCGGCAATTCCCTAAATAACTAAATAACAAGAATACCAATCAGTTACCTTTCAATTCACTTTTTTATCAATTGCCATCCGGCCGAATTTCCAAAACCAAAACTTCACTAACACATTTCCATTCAAACTTTCCTGTTGACTTCGAATTCATAATCCGCTCAGAACCAGGCATTGCTGGAACATTTGACCTTCCTCCTGACATCAACCACAACCACCATCCCCATCCATGCAACCGCATTTCTTTATCAACTGACGGCACGGTCATAAAAACCTCCTTATCCGGAACATTCGTCTCCAAATGCCCGGCAGCCGGAACGGCCGTTACCCGGCAAACGAACGGAACAGCCTCCGAAATGCCGCCGGACAGGCAAATTGCCAGCTTCAAATGCGGAATGGCTCAAGGAGGAAAAGCGGCGCCAAAATGCCCGGCCATGAAACAGCAGGCAGGCCTCTGAAAAAATGGGGGCCTCCGCACCCGCGGAGGCCCCTGCCTTACCCCAAACAACAGAAAACTGCTGCATGCTTCTTTCAGGAATGCATGGCCAGGGCATGCCGGTATTCCACCGGGAATACCTTGATGAATTTGCCGCGTTCTTCCGGCCAGTTGTTTAACAGGTCATAAGCCCTGCGGCTCCTGGTAGCCATATAATGCTCGTAAATAAGCTGAAGCAATTCCGCTTCATCGGCGGAATGCGGCATGACCGTTTCCAGGTCCACGCTGCCCAGATTGCATTTCTGATCGAAGTTGTTGTCCGCATCATACACGTAGGCCAGGCCGCCGGTCATCCCCGCGGCGAAATTGACGCCCACCTTGCCGAGAACCGCCACACGGCCCCCGGTCATGTATTCACAGCCGTGGTCGCCAATGCCTTCCACCACCATTTTGGCGCCGCTGTTGCGGATGGCGAAACGTTCCCCGGCCTGCCCGTGAAGGAAGATGCTACCGGAAGTGGCCCCATAGCCGATGACGTTTCCGGCGATGACGTTGTCCGACGGTACGTAGGAGATATGATCCGGGGGACGCACGATGATTTTGCCGCCGGACAGGCCCTTCCCAACAAAGTCATTCGCCTCCCCGACAAGTTCAAAGGTAACGCCGGGAGCCAGAAAAGCCCCGAAGCTTTGCCCCGCACATCCGGTGAAGTGCACCGTAAGCGTATCTTCCGCCAGGCCGCGCGGCCCGAATTTCATCACCAGCTCACCGGAAAGTTCCGTCCCTACCGTCCGGTCCACATTGCGGACGTCGCGGCAGAGTTCCGTCTTTTCCCCCTTTTCCAGCAGGGGCTTTAATGCCGGCAGCAGATGGCGGCGGTCGTAGTTGTCCAGCGGTTCCTTTTCAAAAGAGGAGTCAAACCTGCGTCCGTCCCCCTCTGCCGCATGCAGGATGGAGGAAAAGTCCAAATGCCGGGCCTTGTAAAAATCTATGGCGCGGTTTACGGAAAGCAGATCCGCCCTGCCTACGGCTTCATCCAGGGAACGAAGCCCCAGGGAAGCCAGGATTTCCCGCGTTTCCTGGGCCACGAAGCGGAGGTAGTTGATGACGTATTCCGGCTTGCCGCTGAATTTGGCCCTCAGGGCCGGATCCTGCGTGGCGACGCCTACCGGGCACGTATTTTCGTGGCACCTGCGGAGCATGGCGCAGCCGATGGAGACCAGGATGGCGGTTCCGAAACCGAATTCCTCCGCCCCCAGCAGGGCGGCCATCACGACGTCCCTCCCGGTGCGCAGCTGGCCGTCCACCTGGAGCCGGACGCGGGAACGGAGTTTGTTGAGCACCAGCGTCTGCTGCGTTTCCGCCAGCCCCAGCTCCCACGGCAGCCCGGCGTGCTTCACGCTGGTGAGCGGAGAGGCGCCCGTGCCGCCGTCGTGGCCGCTGACCACAACCACATCCGCATGGGCCTTCACCACTCCCGCGGCAACCGCGCCGATGCCCACCTCGGAAACAAGCTTGACGGAAACACGGGCATCCGGATTGGAGTTGCGCAGATCATAAATTAACTGGGCCAGGTCTTCAATGGAGTAAATGTCATGATGCGGAGGAGGAGAGATGAGGCTGACGTTCGGCATGGAATGGCGCAGCCGGGCGATGTATGGATCCACCTTGTGCGCCGGGAGCTGGCCCCCCTCCCCGGGCTTGGCTCCCTGGGCCATCTTAATCTGGAGCTCGGAAGCATGGCGCAGATAATTAATGGTCACGCCAAAACGCCCGCTCGCCACCTGCTTGATGGCGCTGTAGCGGACTTCGCCCCGGGCGTTGGGTTCATAGCGGGCTTCATCTTCCCCCCCTTCCCCGGAATTGCTTTTGGCTCCGATTTTATTCATCGCAATGGCGATGGTTTCATGGGCTTCCGGGCTGAGGGAACCCAAAGACATGGCTCCGGAAACGAAACGGCGCAAGATGGAATCCACGCTTTCCACTTCTTCCAGAGGAATAGCGTCCGCCGGAGCAAATTCAAACAGGCCGCGCAAAGTGCAGAGATGCTGCGCCTGACGGTTGCTGTAATCCGCGAATTCCCGGTATTTCCGTTCGTCATTGTCACGCACGGCAGCGCGGAAAGCCTGAAGTGTCTGCGGATTCCAGAGATGGTTCTCCCCTCCTTTCTTATACTTGTACTGCCCTCCCGCATCCAGCTTGTCCCCGTGTTCCGCGTTTTGCGCGGCGCGCTGGTTGCATTCCACGGCTATTTCATCCAGCCCTATGCCTCCTACGCGGCTGACGGTGCCGGGAAAGAATTCGTCAATCAGTTCCCGGTTCAGACCCACCGCCTCGAACAGTTGGGAGGAGCGGTAGCTGCGCAACGTGGAAATGCCCATCTTGGACATGATTTTAAGCAGTCCCTTGTCTATGGCATTGATGTAGTTTCCGGAGGCTTTCACTACATCCAGAGGGCAGTCCTGCGGTGCAGCCAGGGAAGTAACCGTCGCCAGAGCCAGGTACGGATTGACCGCCGTGGCCCCGAAGCCCAGAAGCAGCGCAAAGTGCATTGTTTCCCTCGCCTCCCCGGTTTCCAGAATCAGCCCTACGTCGGAACGCAGCCCGGAGGCCGCCAGCGCGCGGTTCACCACGGAACAGGCCAAAAGGCTGGGAACGGGAAGGTAACCGTGCCCTATGTTGCGGTCCGTCAGCACCAGAATGCGCACGCCGGACCTGACCAGACCCACGGCGGATTCCGCCAGGCTTTCCAGCGTCTCCCGCAGGGCTTTCCCGTCCCCGCCTTCCGGGAACTGGATGGAAAGCCTGGCGGAAGGGAAGCCGGCCTCCCGAATATTGCAGAGGCGGTTGAGTTCTTCATCCGTAATGACGGGGCGCGCCATCTTGATCAGCCGGGCGTGCTCCGGCGTTTCTTCCAGAATGTTGGGATGGTTGCCTATGTATGTAGTCAGGCTCATGACCAGTTCCTCCCGGATGGGGTCGATGGGCGGATTGGTCACCTGGGCGAACAGCTGCTTGAAATAATTGAACAGGAGAGGCGCCTTTCCGGAGAGGACGGCCAGCGGCGCGTCATTTCCCATGGAGCCGAGAGGCTCCGCGCCTTTCAGCATCATGGGGCGGATAATCAGCTCCACATCCTCCTGAGTAAATCCGAACTGGCGCTGGCGGCCCACGAGGTCCGGCATTTCCGCAGAGGCGGAAATGGAATCAAACAGGGAACGGACGGAAATTTTGTTTTTCTCCACCCAGCGGCGGTAGGGCATGCGCCTGGCCATTTCATTCTTGGTTTCAGCATCGGATACCAGCCGGTGGTTCACCAGGTCGCAGTAAATCATTTCCCCGGGACGGAGGCGGCCTTTGCGGGCTACTTTTTCCGCGGGAATATCAGCTACGCCCGTTTCCGAAGCCAGAATGAAAATATCATCCGTGGTCAGCGTATAGCGCGCAGGGCGCAGGCCGTTGCGGTCCAGCATGGCGCCCGCATTGATACCATCGGAAAAAACGACGGCGGTCGGGCCGTCCCAGGGTTCCATCATGGCGGAGTGGTATTCAAAGAAGCCGCGTACATCCGGCCCTAAATGGTAGTTGACGCCCCAGGCCTGCGGCATGAGCATGAGCATGACATGGCGCAAGTCCCGCCCGGCGGCGGCCAGCAGCTCAACCATGTTGTCCAGGCAGGCGGAATCGCTCTGACCGGGGGGAATAAGAGGCAGCAGCTTTTGCAGGTCATCCCCCAACAGGGTGGAGGACAAATGCGGCTCACGCACGCTCAGGTGGTTCAGGTTCCCGCGCAGGGTGTTGATTTCCCCGTTGTGGGCCAGATACCTGAAGGGATGGGCCAGGCTCCAGGTTGGGAAAGTATTCGTGCTGTAGCGCTGGTGGACGAGGGCCAGGGGAGATTTGAAATGCTCGCTGGCCAGGTCTCCATAAAATCCTTCAATCTGCGTGCCGAGAAACAGCCCCTTGTACACAATGCTTCGGCTGGAACAGCTGCACACATAACAGCCTTCCACGCGCCGTTCCATTTCCCGGCGCATCACGAACAGTTTGCGTTCAAATTCCGCCTGGTCCGCAAAACCGCTGCCGTCAATGAACAGCTGACGGATCAGGGGGCACGTGCGCTGGGCATTTTTGCCGATGCTGTCCCGGTCCACGGGAACCTGCCTCCACGCAATCACGCTGCCGCCGTTTTCCGTAACGGCGGCTTCCAATTCCTCTTCATGGCCGCATCCGCCAAACATCATGGCTACTCCGTATTTGCCTCTGGCGGGAAGCTTGTTGGGAAGAACCAGGCGGAAGAATTCATCCGGAAGGGACAGCAGAATGCCTGCGCCGTCCCCGGTATCCGGATCGCTACCCACGGCTCCGCGGTGCATGAGCCTCTTGAGGATAGTAATCCCCATTTCAATGATTTTGTGGCTCGGTTCATTCTTCAGGTCAGCCACCAGGCCCACGCCGCAGGCGTCCCTCTCCTGTTCAAAGTCATACAATCCCTGCGGCGCAGGAATGCCTGTCTCAAATTGATCGCTATTCATCAGTTTGCTGTTTTGTTTGGGTTAAGCTGATTTATTTGTAGCAAAAACCGTGCCAATATTGTCCACACTTCATATCTTCCCGCTTTCAAACTGCTTTGTCCCTGTTTTACAGAGCCTGACGCGGCTTCCGGCACAACAGGTCATTTGGCAGCGGAATAAAAAATATTTTTCTTCCAAGAAGAATTTTTTACATTTTTGTAATCATCCTTTTGTTGCGGTTTTACATTTTTGTAATCCATTCTCGTTCGCAGCTCTGTTTTCCTTTTTTTGCAGCCCTTCCGTCAGGATATCCATATCTAACTAATAATCAATATATTAAAATGAACAGCACATTCATGCGAAAGTTTATCTGAAAAGTTGGCACGCTTCTTGCTGGAGAAAAGGCACAACAGTTAACCATGATGAGTGACTCAACACGAACACAAGCCATCAGCGCCATCGCTTCCCTGCCCGTGGGCGGAGCAAGCGAGAGCGCTCCGGTCAGCATTGATTATTACGGAGCGGATGTCTTCAGCACGGAAGTGATGAAGAAGTACCTGCCCAAAGACACGGCAAAAACCCTCCTGGCCACTATCCAGGACGGGCTTCCGCTGAACGCGGATATTGCCGCGGATGTAGCCCACGCCATGAAGCAGTGGGCTCTGGAACGGGGAGCCACTCACTATACGCACTGGTTCCAGCCCATGACGGGCTCCACGGCGGAGAAGCACGATTCCTTCCTGGATCCCAAGGGAATGGAACCCATCATGAGTTTTTCCGGCAAAAACCTGATTGTGAGCGAACCGGACGCCTCCAGCTTCCCCTCCGGCGGTTTGCGCTGCACCTTTGAGGCCCGCGGCTACACCGCATGGGACCCCACCAGCCCCGCCTTTATCAAGAGGCACGGGAACGGAGCCACGCTCTGCATCCCTACCGCCTACTGTTCTTATACGGGAGACGCTCTGGATAAGAAGACTCCGCTGCTGCGCTCCCGCCAGGCATTGGGCAATGCCGTCAAGAAGCTGATGAAGAGTTTCGGCCTTCCGGATGAACACGTGACCATTACGCTGGGGCCTGAACAGGAATACTTCCTCATTGACAAGAACTTCTACCTGAACCGCCCGGACCTGGTCCAGACGGGGCGCACCCTTTTCGGCGCCCCTCCCGCCAAGCACCAGCAGCTGGAAGACCATTATTTCGGCTCCATCAAGCCCCGTATCCTTAATTTCATGAGCGACGTGGAACAGGAACTCTGGAGACTGGGAATCCCGGCCAAGACCCGCCACAACGAAGTGGCGCCCGCGCAGTTTGAACTGGCTCCTTTGTTTGAGGACGTGAACCTGGCGATCGACCACAACATGCTGGTGATGGAAGTTCTGCGCCAGCAGGCCAGCAAGCACGGCCTGGTATGCCTGCTTCATGAAAAGCCCTTCGCAGGCGTCAACGGTTCCGGCAAGCATAACAACTGGTCCATTTCCTACGGGAACAAAAACCTGCTGGACCCCGGTTCGGACCCGCAGCAGAACGCCATTTTCCTGACCGTCCTGACCGCCATCATTGAGGCCGTTGACAAGCACAGCGACCTGCTGCGCAATTCCGTGGCCAGCGCCGGGAACGACCACCGCCTAGGAGCAAACGAAGCGCCCCCCGCCATTATCTCCATCTTCCTGGGTGCCCAGCTCAATGAAGTGATTGAGAATATGATCAACGGCTCTTCCGGCTGCGGCAAGCGCAACGATACGCTCAAGATCGGCGTAGACACGCTTCCCGTTCTTCCCCGGGATGCGACGGACCGCAACCGCACCAGCCCGTTTGCCTTCACCGGCAACAAGTTTGAATTCCGTGCTCCTGGCTCCGCCCAATCCTGCGCGGGCCCCATGATGACCCTGAACACCATTGTGGCGGAATCCCTTGATTCCCTGGCGGAAGAACTTTCCTCCTTCGCTCCGGAAACATTCCTGCCGCAGCTCCAGGAAACGCTCAAGCGCAGGATTTCCGAACACAAGAGAATCATCTTCAACGGGGACAATTATTCGGAAGAATGGGTGAAAGAAGCGGAACGCCGCGGCCTCCCCAACCTGAAAAATACGATGACGGCCCTTCACACCCTGGTGAATGAAAAGAATGTGGCCCTGTTTGAAAAGTACGGCGTCTTTTCCAGGCGGGAGCTGGAATCCAGGTTTGAGATTTTCCTGGAAGAATACCACAGACGCATCCGCATTGAAGGGCGCCTGTCCTGGGAAATGGCGGCCACCATCATCCTCCCCGCCCTGCGCAACGAATACGGGCAAACCGTTGCCGCGCTCTCCAGGGCGCTGGAAGCCAAGCGGACCAACGGTACCGCCGCCCTGCAGAAGCTGGCGGACAAGCTGGGCGACGCCCTGGATTCCATCGTATCCGACCTGGATACCCTGGAGACGGCGCTTACGAGCTGCCATGAGGACATCCTTGCCGCGATGTCACGATTGAGAACCAGCGTCGATGCCGCAGAAACCCTGGTGAACGACCGGTCCTGGCCTCTCCCCAAGTACCGGGAAATGCTGTTCATCTATTAGTGGGTGCACCGACGAGCTCCGGAGTTGTGCCGCCCCCCTCGCGGGTCAAGCCTCTGCCCGCAGGGAAGGCACGGCTCCGGAGCCTTGGCGCGCCTTGTTCCGGCCACCTTCCTCTTCCGTTTTCCACCGTTCCCCACGCTCTAAAAATCCGCGTCATTGACCGTAAAAAAACTTTCCTCCGGAGCCCGGCGGGCACTTAATTCCCCCGGCGGAAATCCGCGGTCCAGGACTACAGGATTCTTCCATCGCCATTATGCCTAAAGACACCTCCATCAAAAAGATTCTCGTGATCGGGTCCGGCCCGATCGTCATCGGCCAGGGCTGCGAATTCGACTACTCCGGCACCCAGGCCTGCAAAGCCCTCCGGGAAGAGGGTTATGAAGTAGTGCTGGTCAACTCCAATCCCGCCACCATCATGACGGACCCGGAGACAGCTCCGCGCACTTATATTGAACCGATTACTCCGGAGTTCGTGGAGAAAATCATCATCCGGGAAAAACCGGATGCCCTCCTCCCGACCCTGGGCGGGCAGACAGCCCTGAACTGCGCCATGGAACTGCACCGCAGCGGTGTGCTGGAAAGGGAAAAGGTGCGTATGATCGGCGCCAACGCAGACGCCATTGACCGCGGGGAGGACCGCAACCTATTCAAGGAAGCCATGCTCCGCATTGGCCTGGACGTGCCGCATTCCGGCATTGCGCATACCATGGAGGAAGCGCGCCGGGTGGCCGGGGATATTGGCACCTTTCCCCTGATTGTCCGCCCCGCCTTTACGCTGGGCGGCATGGGAGGCGGCGTAGCGTACAACAAAACGGAATTTGAAGAGATATGCGCCCGGGGGCTGGATCTTTCTCCCGTTTCCGAAATTCTGATTGAAGAGTCCCTGATCGGCTGGAAAGAGTTTGAAATGGAGGTAATGAGGGACCGCGCGGACAATTGCGTCGTCATTTGCTCCATTGAGAACATCGACCCCATGGGCGTGCATACCGGGGATTCCATCACCGTAGCCCCCATCCAGACACTCACGGACCGAGAATACCAGGCAATGAGGGACGCTTCTTTTGCCGTCATCCGGGAGATCGGGGTGGAAACGGGCGGTTCCAACATCCAGTTCGCCATTAATCCGGCCAACGGCCGCATGATTGTCATTGAAATGAACCCCCGCGTTTCCCGCTCTTCCGCGCTGGCTTCCAAGGCCACAGGGTTCCCCATTGCCAAACTGGCCGCCAAACTGGCCGTGGGCTATACGCTGGACGAATTGCGGAATGACATCACGCGGGAAACGCCCGCCTGCTTTGAGCCCACCATCGACTATGTGGTTACCAAGGTTCCCCGCTTCACGTTTGAAAAGTTCAAGCAGGCGGACGAACACCTGACCACGTCCATGAAATCCGTAGGGGAGGCCATGGCCATCGGTCGTACTTTCAAGGAATCCCTGCAAAAGGCCTTGCGTTCCCTGGAAACGGGACGCTGGGGCTGGGGATTTGACGCGAAGGCCCCGCAGGCGCCTTCCGCAGAAGAAATCACGCGGAAACTGGCTGTTCCCACGGCAGAACGCATTTTCTGGATTCAAACGGCGTTCAGCAACGGATTTTCCCTGGATGAAGTGCAGCAGCTTACCCAGATTGATCCCTGGTTCCTGGCACAAATGCAGGACCTGGCCAAGGCGGGAGACAGCCTGGACAAGCTGGATCTGCGGGAAGCCAAGAAGCTGGGCTTTTCCGACAGGCAGATCGCCCTGGCCCGGGGAACCACGGAAGAAAACATCCGGAAGGAACGCCAGGAACAGGGCATTGTGCCCGGATACCGGCTGGTGGATACCTGCGCCGCGGAGTTCGAAGCCTACACCCCCTACTTTTATTCCACCTATGGAGATGAAAATGAAGCCCGCGAAACAGGCAGGAAAAAAATCCTCATCCTGGGCGGCGGCCCAAACCGCATTGGCCAGGGGATTGAGTTCGACTACTGCTGCGTGCACGCCTCCATGGCTCTGCGGGAAATGGGCTACGAAACCATCATCGTGAACTCCAACCCGGAAACCGTCTCCACGGACTATGATTCCTCCGACAAGCTTTTCTTCGAACCCCTGACGCTGGAAGACGTGCTCCATATCTGCGAGCAGGAGAAGCCGGACGGCGTCATCGTCCAGTTCGGAGGACAGACGCCACTGAACCTGGCCAATGCGCTGGAAGCCCACGGCGTGCCTATTATCGGCACCAGCCCCAGGGCCATTGACCTGGCGGAAGACCGCGAACATTTTTCCGCCCTGTTGAAAGAACTGGGGCTGAAACAGGCGGAGGCAGGAACAGCTACCAATGTGGAGGACGCCGCCGCCATTGCCGCGCGCATCGGTTACCCGGTACTGCTGCGCCCCTCCTTCGTGCTGGGCGGACGCGGCATGATCATCGTATATGAGGAAAAAGAACTGCGCCGGTACATTAATGAAGCCGTGGAAGCTTCCGAGGAACGCCCCGTTCTGATTGACCGCTTCCTGGAAAATGCCGTGGAGATTGACGTGGATGTCATCGCGGACAGGGAACGCGCCGTCATCGGAGCCATCATGCAGCATGTGGAACCGGCAGGCATCCATTCAGGGGATTCTGCCAGCATGATTCCCGCCATGGGAATTTCCATGAAAATGCACAAGGAAATCACGCGGGCTTCCAAGGAGCTGGCAAGCAAACTGAACGTCTGCGGGCTGATGAACATCCAGTTTGCCGTAAAAGATGAACAGCTTTACGTCATTGAGGTGAATCCGCGCGCCTCCCGCACCGTTCCGTTCGTCTCCAAATCCATCGGCAAGCCCCTCGCCAAGCTGGCCGCACAGGTCATGGCCGGCAAAACGCTGGCGGAACTGGGCTTTACCCGGGAAATCACTCCGGAATACTATTGCGTGAAGGAAGCCGTTTTCCCATGGGGCCGCTTCCCGGGCATCGACGTGGTGCTGGGGCCGGAAATGAAATCCACCGGAGAGGTGATGGGCATTGATCCGGACCCGGATATCGCTTTCGCAAAATCCCAGGTCAGTGCATTCAATCCCCTGCCGACGGAAGGCAAAGTCTTCATCTCCGTGAATGACCGGGACAAGGAACGGGTGCTTCACATGGCCCGGCAGCTGGCGGACATGGGATTCACGCTGTGCGCCACGCGCGGCACGATGATTCACCTGCTCCAGCACGACATTGAATGCGAACGCGCCTACAAAGTCAACGAGGCGCGCCGCCCCAACATCGTGGACCATATTAAAAACGGGGATATTGATTTCATCATCAACACCCCCGGTTCCCACGACGCGCGGGCGGACGACATCATCATCCGTTCCTCCGCCATTGCCGCCAAAACCTCCTATTGCACCAACCTGGCTTCCGCGCAGGCCTGCGTGAATGCCATTGAGGCGCTGAAGAACAAAAATCTTCAGGTGTGCACTATTCAGGAGTACCACGCCCAAAACCTTTAATCCCGCACCACCTAAGCATACTTACATCACCATGAGAGCCATTCTCGCACTGGAAGACGGAAGCGTCTTCATCGGTTCGCACTTCGGGGCCACGGGCACGGAAGTGGGGGAAGCCTGCTTCAACACGTCCATGACCGGCTATCAGGAAGTATTGACGGATCCGTCCTATAGCGGCCAGATCGTCACCATGACTTATCCTCTGATCGGCAATTACGGCGTCAACCCGGAAGACGGGGAATCAGGTAAAGCGCAGGTCAGCGGCTTTGTGGTGGCGGAACTGGCGAAAGTCCACTCCAACTGGCGTGCCACGGAATCCCTGGGCCCGTGGCTGGAAAAACAGGGCGTCATCGGCATTGAAGGGGTGGATACCCGCAAAATCGCCAAGCATCTGCGCTCCGCCGGAGCCATGCGCGCCTGCCTCACCACGGAGCTGACGCCGGAGGAAGCCGTGGAAGCAGCCAGAAACGCCCCCTCCATGGAAGGCTGCAATATCGTGGATAAAATCGGTTCCCACCCCATG
>OHQG01001013.1_pt1 | contig 12821 bp, 10 predicted proteins | sample 1577871 | NCBI WGS metagenome assembly OHQG01 (sample SAMEA3879604, study PRJEB24766) | human gut metagenome | biome: human-associated habitat; feature: feces | place: USA | collected 1985/1987
AGAAAATGGGCAGCTTCTGTCCGCGCACCAGGGTGTTCAGGCCGTCGATGGTGGAAATGCCGGTCTGAATAAACTCGTTGGGGTAGTCCCGGGCGGCGGGGTTCATGGGCAGGCCGTTGATATCCAGATACTTCTCCGGCAGAATGGCGGGGCCGCCGTCGATGGGCTGTCCCATGCCGTTGAAGACCCGGCCCAGCATATCGGCGCTGACGCCCAGCTGGAGGGGATGGCTCAAAAAGCGGATCTTGGAGTCCCGCAGGTTGATACCGGCGGATGCCTCAAACAGCTGCACCACCGCCTTATTCCCGTTGACCTCCAGCACCTGGCAGCGGCGGATGGAGCCGTCGGCCAGTTCAATCTCGCCCAGTTCGTCGTAGGTGACGCCCTCCACCTGCTCTACCACCATCAGGGGGCCGGAGACCTCGTGTATGGTACGGTATTCCTTCATCATAAGTCAGCACCTGCTTTCTCCACGATGGCGTCAATCTGCTGCTCCATCTCCCGGACGATGTCCGCGTAGGTCTGGACATAGGCGTCCTCCTCCACGAACTTGGCCCGGCCAATCCGCTCCTTGGCGCCGATGGTCAGCAGGGCCTGGAGATCGGCGCCCCTGGTGATGGCGGCCCGGGCCAGCTTGTCGTAGTCCAGAATCATTTGCAGCAGCCGCAGCTGCCGGTCATGGCTGGAGTAGCTGTCCACATCCATAAATGCGTTCTGCTGCAAAAAGTCCTCCCGGACCATCTTGGCGGTCTCAAGGGTCAGCTGGTCTGCGGCGCTGAGGGAATCTTTGCCCACCAGCTGGACAATTTCATTCAGCTCGTTCTCCTCCTGGAGAATGCTCATGGCCTTGTGGCGGTTTTCCATGAAGGCGGGGCCGAAATGCTCGTCGAACCAGGGCTTCATGGTGTCCAGATACAGGGAATAGGAGTTCAGCCAGTTGATGGCGGGGAAGTGACGGCGGTAGGCCAGGGAGGCATCCAGGGACCAGAACACCTTGACAATCCGCATGGTGCCCTGGCTCACAGGCTCGGAGAGGTCGCCGCCGGGAGGCGACACGGCGCCCACGGCAGTGAGGCTGCCCTGGCGCTCGTCGCTGCCCATGCACTCCACCACGCCGGCCCGCTCATAGAACTGGGCCAGACGGGAGGCAAGGTACGCGGGGTAGCCCTCTTCGCCGGGCATCTCCTCCAGGCGGCCACTCATCTCGCGGAGGGCCTCGGCCCAGCGGGAGGTGGAGTCGGCGATGACGGCCACGGCATAGCCCATGTCGCGGAAGTACTCCGCGATGGTGATGCCGGTATAGACGGAGGCCTCACGGGCGGCCACGGGCATATCGGAGGTGTTCGCGATGAGGACGGTCCGCTTCATCAGGCTCTCGCCGGTGCGGGGGTCCTGCAGTTCGGGGAACTCACGGAGCACGTCGGTCATCTCGTTGCCCCGCTCGCCGCAGCCCACGTAGACCACAATATCCACGTCGGACCACTTGGCCAGCTGGTGCTGGACCACGGTCTTGCCGGAGCCGAAGGGGCCGGGAACGGCGGCGGTGCCGCCCTTGGCGATGGGGAACATGGTGTCGATAATCCGCTGGCCGGACTGGAGAGGGGCCACCGGGTTATACTTGCGCTTATAGGGACGGCCCACACGGACAGGCCACTTCTGGACCATAGTCAGGTCCACTTCCTCGCCCTTGTCGGTCTTGACCCGGGCCACCACCTCGGATATGGTATAGCTGCCGGCGGGGATGGTCCAGCTGACGGTGCCGCTGATGCCGTTGGGGACCATGATCTTGTGGAGCACCACCTCCGTCTCGGGGACAGTGCCCAGAATATCGCCGCCAACTACCCGGTCGCCCACCTTGGCCGCCGGCGTATAGTCCCACTGCTTCTCCCGGTCCAGGGCCGGGACCTCCACGCCGCGCTGGAGATTATTGGAGTGGGTGCGCTGGACAATCACATCCAGGGGGCGCTGAATCCCATCGTAAATATTCTCAATGATGCCAGGGCCCAGTTCCACGCTCAGGGGCGCCCCGGTGGACTCCACCGTAGCGCCGGGGCCCAGGCCGCTGGTCTCCTCATAGACCTGGATCGAGGCTCTGTCGCCGGTCATAGTCAGTATCTCACCGATCAGCCGCTGCTCACCCACACGGACCACATCCGCCATGTTGGCGTCAGCCAGGCCGTCGGCCACGACCAGAGGGCCGGAAACCTTAATGATTTTACCTTGACTCATTCCTTCACTGCCTTTCTAGAACAATTTCGCATGAAACTCCATGCGCAGGCAGCGCACCACGAAAATTGAAAAAAGCGATGCGCATGAAGCTTTACGCGCATGTGGGCCGTCCCGGCCCACGCGCCCGGATCTTAAGGCCGTGCCGTTTTCAGCGGCACATGGCCATTTTGCTATTCTTTTGCATAGCAAAATGGCTTCGCAGAATTTCACCGCCAGCGCGGTGAAACCAAATCAAAAGCTGTCCGCGCCGAGGCATATAGCCTGGGGCGGACACGCCGCTCCTGCCGTGGGGGCGGGAGAAGTTCCAAATGGGGGACAAAGCCCCCTCCCTGCGGTTTTAGCCGATATCCGCGCCCACGGCACGCTCCACAGCGCTCTGCAGCGCCTGAGCGCCCAGCCCCAGGGAGCCGGTCTTGCCGGGAATCAGGATCACCGCCGGGGTGACGGCGGTCTTGTACCGGTCGATCTCCGGGCCAATATCCGCCGCCAGCTGCTCGGTGATATAAATGATGGCATAGGTCTCCCTGGCCAGCCGGTGCAGGGTGTGACGGGCCTCCTCGGCGCTCTCCACGAAATAGGTGTCCAGCCCCAGGGCCTTAAAGCCCAGGACGCTGTCCCGGTCGCCCAGTACCGCGATCTTATACATGTAAACGCCCTCCTTCCCGCCTTGCATGGCGTGCCGCTTCGAAAAAGCGGCTTTGGCCGCGCATGTTACACATAGGCCTCACGCAACCTTTCCCGGATCGTCTCGCCGGTGATGCCCGCCATGCGGCTGGACATGATGATGCGGACCGCCGTAAATTCGATCTCCTTGGCCACCAGATAGCCGATGACCGCCTCCACGCCGAAGGGCACGCTCTTCGCCCCGGCGGCCACCTCTGTCACCGCGTCGTCACAGGCCTTCTCAAACCGGGTCAGGTCGCCCCCCCGGACTGCCTCGGCCCCCAGTTCCGCCGCCTGTCGCAGAGTCGTGGAACGGAAGGGCTCCTCCAGGCTGCCGCCCAGCGCGGCGGTCAGGATCGCCTCGGTGGCCACGGTGCCCCCCTCAAAGAGAACCTTTTTCAGGAAGTCCCCGCCCTTCTTCATCCGCAGGGTACGGACCGCACCCCGCAGATTGGCCGCGTCAATGGTGGCGCGGACGTAGCGGACCAAGAAGTCGCTGTGGGTGGCCTGGGCGGCCGTAAGCATCTCGGCGTAGTAGGCCCGGTCCAGCACAAAGTCGCTCAGCTGGGGGTCGCCGGTGGCGCTGAGCACCTCCCGGGCCTCCCGGGCCGCCTGGCCCAGCGCCGGGGGCAGCTGATCATACTCCCCCTCTGTCAGGGCCCTTGTCAGTTCCTCCGCGCTTACCCGGCCCGCATCCAGCAGCAGCCGCTTTCCGTCCAACTCCAGGGCCTGGGCCTTCAGCAGAGTCTTCACATTGTGGTAATCGTATTTTACCTTGAATACGTCCACCACCGCCTTGTCCGGCACAAACCGATACAGGTCCGCGAACAGTTCCTCCCGCTCCCGGGCCAGGGCCTCGCTCAGTTCCCGGTCACTGGTGGGGGAAAACTCGCCGTAGCCAATCTCCTGAAGAACCTTGGCCGCATCCTCCGCCGTGGCGGCGTCGATCATCCGCTCCATGCGGGCGGCGGTCAGCAGGTTCCGCTCACGGGAGCGCAGGTAGGTGGAAATAAACAGATAATCTGTATCCTTTAGCTTCTTTGCCAAGAGCCATCCTCCTTTTCAGAAGTGCCGCCTCTCCCCGCCCGTGGGCGCTGCACGCCCCCCCGGGACGGGGCGGGGAGGCGGTCCGGGCGGGCGGGGCAACGCCAACCGCCGCCGCACCTCCGGAACGCCGCCGGCACTCCGCTTTGTATTCATCTGCCTGGGAATTGTGGGGATAGCCTCTGCTACGCGAAAAGGGCCGCGGCAACCTCCGAGGCCATGCTCTCCCGCAGGATGCGCAGCTGGGTCTCAAAGGCGCAGTTGACTTCCACATTTCCATCCCGGAGGATCAGGCCGCCCTCTATCTCCGCCGTATCGGCGGCCAGGGTCAGAAGGGCCGTACCCTGGAGCAGAGCGCTGGCTCCCGTCACCACCTTGGAGAGGATCTTGCCGGCCTTGCTGCCCTTCAGCTCCCCGGCCAGATCCGGAGCCGCCGCCTGGGCCAGCAGGGCGTTGGCCTTGGCCGCCACCTGGCTGCCAAAACGCGCCCGGTCCCGTTCGTTGAGGACAATCTCCTCCCGTCCTGTCTTGGCGGCCTTCGCCGCAATCCGGGCCAGAAGATCCGCGTAGGCGTTCTCCGGCAGACCCAGCAGCTTCTGCAGGGCCTTGTCAAAGGCCTCGTCCAGGCAGTCCTGCTTGGCGGCCAGAAGCATGCTGCGGGCCTCCATCTGGGCGGCGCTCTCCAGCAGCTGCTGGCGCCGCTGGGCGGCCTGGCGCCCCTCCTCGGCGGCCTTGGCGGACGCCGCCGCCGCCTGGGCCGCGTAGTCGCGGCGGATCTCCTGGGCCTTTGCCTGAGCCTCCCGCTCCATGACCTCGATCTCAGCGCCGGTATCCTGCTCAATACGCGCGGTAATTTTCTCGATTCCGTTCATGTATGGTGTTACCGCCTTTCCTTTGTTGGTTGCCGCCCCATTACAGAGCGTTCATCAGCAGCAGAATGGTGGCCAGCAGGGACAGAATGGCGTAGAACTCCACGATACCGCAGAGGATGATGCCCTTCGTGGCCTCCTCGGGACGCTTGGCCACAATATTGATGGACGCGGCGGCCACACGGCCCTGATAGATGGCGGACAGCCAGCCGCCCAGAGCGATGGGCAGGCAGGAGCAGAAGACGGACAGGCCCTGGGCCACGGTCAGCGTCTGTATGCCGTTGCCGCCGAACACGCCCAGCGTCAGCAGGACGAAGAACCAGGCCACCATGCCGTACAGACCCTGGGTGCCGGGGAGCACCTGCAGAATCAGGCACTTGGAGAAGTTTTCAGGGGCCTCGCTGATCACGCCGGTAGCGGCCTCACCCACCATGCCGGTGCCCTTGGCGCTGCCAACGCAGCACAGGCCCACCGCCAGGGCCGCGCCCAAAAATGCCAGGCCAATGCCGCCAAATAATTCGATAAAAGCTGCCATGTTACTGTTCCTCCTTGATTACATCTACATATTTTGTTTGAATTGCCAGGGGCTGATAGGGCTTGCCGCCCTCTTTATAGAACCGGTTAAAGAACTCCAAGCACTGCAGGCGCAGGTCATGGACGTAGCAGCCCAGCAGGTTCAGCGCCAGATTCAGGGCATTGCCGATCATGGAAATGATCACAAACAGGACCACGTTTCCAAAGGTGGCGCCCAGGGTATTGAACACAGAGGCGATGACGCTTCCGGAGAGCATCAGGGCCATGAGCCGCACATAGGAGAGAATATCGCTGAAAAAGCCGGTGACGCCGTTATAGACCAGGCCCACAAGGCTTGTAACCTTGCCGAACCCCTTGGCCTTCCGGGTGCCGCCGAATACCAGCATCAGAATACCCACCGCCAGGGGGACCGGCACACCGGATATGGTGCCGATGCCGAAGATGGCCAGGGCCACGCCGGCCAGGATGATCCACCAGGTAATCTCATCAAAAAGGGCGTCTACAAAGTCCCCCTCCTTGATTTTCTTGATGACGCTGACGGTCATGCCTGTGACAACCTGAATCAGTCCCAGCACCAGGGAGCCCAGCATGATAGCCACCGTGTCGTCCAGCGGCGTAAACAGAGCCGGCATTTCAAAGGTGCTGGCGGGATTGATGATTTTGGCGATCTGGGGGATAAAGTCCCCAAAGAAGCCGCCGGTCATGGCCCCTACAATAAAGGTGCTGATCCCGCACCAGAATACCAGTTCCATAAAGTTACGAGTACCCGGCCGGGGCCTGGCCTTCAGCAGCACCACCAGGGACGCCGCCACCATAATCACCCCGTAGGCCATGTCCGCCATCATGACGCCGAAAAACAAAATAAAAAACGGCGCCATCAGCGGGTTGGGATCCACGCCGTCATAGGCTGGCAGGGAGTACATCTCCGTCACCACATTCATGCAGCGGCTGAAGATGTTGTTTTTCAGCTGCACCGGAACGTCGGGGTACTCCTCCGGTGTGGGTTCAGCCAATTCGTAGGCGCAGTCAAAGGCCCCCAGGACCTTCTCAAGCCGCCCGGTCTCCTCCGCGGGCACCCATCCATCTAGGCACACAATGGCGCCCGCGCCCAAAAGGCGCTCCTTGGCCTCCTCGGTAGCCGTCACCTGGGCGGCTCCATCCAGGGCCAGCTGCAGTTCTTCCCGCCGCTCCCCCAGGGTCTTCAGTCCGTCCTGCTCCCGCTGGCGCCGGGCACGTACGTCGTCCAGTTCCTTGTCCAGGCGGCGCAGGTTCTCCTCCACCGTGCCCGTCAGATCCTTCAGATTCCCATAGCTGAAACCAAAGGTTCTCAGGCTCTCCAGCGCCTCCTGCTGGCAGGAGTGGTGGCAGAGGATCTCCAGGCAGTGCTGCTCCCGGTCAGAGGACAGCAGCGTCACCTGGCAGGCCGGGGCGGCCTCCTCCACGGCGCCGGCCAGAGTGGAAAAGTCCACGGAACTGGGCACCGTGCCCAGCAGCACGTTCACCGTCCGCGTCCCCTTCTCCTCCAGGGGCAAGCTGTAGGCCCGCCAGGGCTCCAGCGCCAGCTTCTCCGCCTCCAGTCTGGCTTCCCGGGCGGTACAAGCGCCGATAGCCTTGGCCCGCTCGTTTATCTCTCCCGCCAAGGTCCGGGCATTGGAGCGGGCAGAGGGGCTGAGGAGCGCTTCCTCCGCCACCTCGCGGCGGGGGGTGAAGAGGCCGCCCTTCTGGGGGGCGTAGCGGCCCACCACATCCAGCGCCTGCTTCAATTCATTCTGCGCGGCCTTGGCCTCCGCCAGCGCCGAGGGCTCCCGGTGCAGAAGTCCCTCTCCGGCCAGGGCCCCTTCCGGCTCGCTGACCTGTACGCAGCCGGCGTGGAGCAGCTGGGCCAGCAGGTTGTCCCGATCCTGGGCGAGAGCAATCAGCCGCAGCCGCTTCATCTTGACAATGGCCATTAACTCGCTACCACCCTTTCTAAGATCGCTTCCACCGCTTTGTCCATGCGCGCTCCGGCTTCCGCCCGCAGCGCCTCACAGTCCGCCGCGGCCCGGGCCAGGATCTCCTCCCGCCGCTTGGCGGCGGCCTCCTCCGCCTGACGCATGGCGTCGGCGACTTCGGCGGCGGCTTTTTCCCGGCCCTGCTGCAGAAGGGCACGGCCCTCCCGCTCCGCATCAGCGGTCAGCTTCTGAGCACGGGCACGGGCATCCGCCTTGGACTGCTCCATTCCGCTCTCCACTTCCTGGATCCTGGCAATGGCTTCCAGTGACATTGTTTCACCCCTTTTCCATCCAATTCGCTCGGGTACTGTTCTCTCTGCTATCCTGTCAATTTTGACGGTGATTTATCCCAAGGGGGCCAAAATTTCCCGCTTGGAATATCCATTATTATAGCACGGTCATTCCCCCACTTCCAATGGGAAATTTACGTTTCGTTAAGATTTTGACAATTTGTACAAACCACCCTGCATACCTTTGTCGGCTTTGCTACTATTCTCTCGTTTTATTTTGTTAGTCTCCTGCTTTTTTTGGTAATTTATCACAAATTGCTTATTTGGTCTTTGTATAATTTTATTGCTTCCCGCAAAACAAATTCGCGGAAAAATCCCGCCACACAGGCGGAATCCTTTCCGCGAACTTATTTTTTATTTTGTCCGGCCGCTACTGCCCCCGATACCAGCTGTCTCGGCCATCTGTCTCCGCCGTCACCGGCACAAAGGCGGGGCAGCGGTCCTCCCCCACGGCGGCGGCCAGAGCCGCCTGGGCGCCAGCCGGGTCCTCTGTGGCGGCGTACACCGCGTCCACCAGCGGCGCCAGCACCGCCAGGTCCACACCGGACACCGGCTCTGCGCCGGACAGGACCACATGCTCCGGGACCAGCAGGCTGAGGCGCACCCCGTAGGGCTCCAGGGCCTGGCGCAATTCCGTGAGAAACAGGGCCAGCGCCTCCGTCTTGGTGCGGGCATTGCCGGAGTAGTCGATTTTCTCCAGCTTTCCGGAGACCGGGTAACTCATCTCCTCCAGCAGCAGTTCGTCAAACCCCATCTGGGCGCACTCCAGGGCCAGGGAAATCACATACCGCCTCGTCTCCTCCTTATCCGGATCCAGCCAGTGGTAGCTGAGACTGTCATACCAGATGTAGCCCGTGCCCTGGCAAATCCCGGCGCTCTCCATGTGGGTGGCGGCATAGTAGCTGTCGTGGAAGCAGTTCAGCCGTGCCACCGCCGTCAGGTCCTCCCGCTGGCAGAGACGCTCCAGTTCCTCCGGCGCCACGGCTCCCGCTGTAACCGCATCCCCCAGCGCCGCCTGGGAGGCGTAGAACACCCGGCCAGTGTTGTCCCGGACCGTGTATACAAAACCGTTGGCCCCCGCCTGCGCAAGGGATGCCTCCCGGCTCTCCGCCGGCAGATTCTCCAGAGAGATCAGCCGGTGCTGGCCATAGGCCTCCGCCCCGGGCTCCTCTGACTCCTCCGGCGCTTCCGGCTGGTCGATCACCAGGTTCACATCCTCCTCCGGCAGAGGCGGCTCCCCGCCATCATCCGGCTCCTCCCGCCCCAGAAAGGGCAGATCCAGCCGCAGGCCGCCGTCATCTGTATAGGTAATATAGCGCTGCGCCACCATAAAAACACAGGCCGCCAGCAGTGCCAGCACCGACAGCCCAATTACCAGGCGCTTCCAACCCGCGCTCCGGCCCCGGTAGCTGTGATAGCCTCTGGTTGCCATGGGCGTTCCCTCTTTTCTCTGTCTGTCAAAAGTGGTTCTGCCGCCTCCGGCGTCAGAACACAGCGGGCTTTTTCATCAGTGTCATCTTACCACACCCGGCGGAAAAAGTGCAACCAAAATCTGGAATTTCCCCAATTTCTTCCGATTAGGGGCGGAAAAAGCCGCCAACAGCGCCACGCCGTCAGCAACTCCACCGCTCCCCGAAAACGCCTCAACTTCCCGGGGACCTCTCATTTCAGCCTCTCTCCAGGGCAAATGAACCGCCCCTTCCGTCAGGCCCCGGCTGCGCCGAAACGCCTACACGCCGCACCTGCGGCGGTGAGGGCAAGATCACTGATTCTCAATGGCCATCATCTTGTCCACACGCCGCTGATGCCGCCCCTCCTCAAAGTCGTGGGTCAGGAAGGCAGTGACAATCTGGCGGGCCAGCAGGGGACCCACCGCCCCGGCGCCCATGGCCAGCATATTGGCGTCGTTATGGCGGCGGGTCATCTCCGCGCTCCAGGGCTCGGCACACAGGGCGCAGCGGATCCCCTTCACCTTATTGGCGGAGATGGAGATGCCGATGCCGGTGGTGCAGATGACGATTCCCCGCTCGCACCGGCCATCCGCCACAGCCCGGGCCGCCGCCGCGCCGAAATCGGGGTAATCGCAGCTGTCCTTACCGAAGCAGCCACAGTCCACCACCTCATGTCCCTGCTCCGTGAGCCACGCCCTGAGATCCTCCTTCAGGTCAAATCCGCCGTGGTCCGACGCCATCGCGATCTTCATACCCATTCTCCTTTACGCCTCTATTTTTTGAATTTCTTAAAAAAACTCCTGCGCTCCTCGTAGTTACTCTCCTTCAGGGTGTTGCTGAACTTCTTCAGGGCCTCCCGCTGCTCATGGGTCAAATTCCGGGGCGTCTCAATGTAGACGGTGACATACTGGTCCCCGCGGCCCCGGCCATTCACATTGGGCACGCCCTTGCCCCGCAGGCGGAAGGTGGTGCCGGTCTGGGTGCCCTCGGGGATATCGTACTTCACCTTGCCGTCAATGGTGGGAATTTCCATCTCCCCACCCAGCACCGCCTGGGTGAAGGTGATGGGCGCGTTACAGTATACATCCATTCCATCCCGGCGGAACAGGGCGTGGGGCTGCACAGTGATGACAATCTGCAGATCCCCGGCGGGGCCGCCGTTGCGTCCGGCGTTGCCCTGCCCCCGCAGGGAGACGATCTGACCGTTGTCGATACCGGCGGGAATGGAGACCTTGATGGTCTTGCGCCGGCGGACCTGGCCACTGCCGCCGCAGTCCTTACAGGGAGTTTTGATAATCTTGCCCTTGCCGCCGCAGCGCTGGCAGGGGCCAGTGGTGGCAAAAACGCCCATGGGCGTCTGCCGCCGCTGCTGCACCTGACCGCTGCCGCCGCAGGTGGGACAGGTCTCCGGGCTGGTGCCCGCCGCCGCGCCGGTTCCGTGGCAGCTGTCGCACTGCTCCACCCGGTCGATGGCCACCTCTTTTTCGCAGCCGAAGGCCGCCTCCTCGAAGGTGATGGTGAGGCCCAGGCGCAGGCTCTCCCCCCGCTGGGGGCCGGTGCGAGTCCGCTGCGCGCCGCCGAAGCCGCCGCCAAAAAAGCTGCCGAAGATGTCGCCCAGATCCCCGAAATCGAACCCACCGCCGTCAAAGCCGCCGCCATAGCCGCCGGCCCCGTAGTTGGGATCCACCCCGGCAAAGCCGAATTGGTCATACCGGGACCGCTTGTCGCTGTCACTGAGGACCTCGTAGGCCTCGTTGATCTCCTTAAACCGGGCCTCCGCCTCCTTGTCGCCGGGGTTCAGGTCCGGATGGTTCTCCTTGGCCAGCTTCCGGTAGGCCCGCTTAATCTCCGCGTCCGTGGCGCCCTTCTGAACGCCCAGGACCTCGTAATAGTCTTTCTTCTGTTCGGCCATGTGACATCACATCCAATCTATTCCAGAACATTCCAAATGGGGCGAGGTCCTCCCCGTCCCATTTGAAACAAAACTTGGTTGCTTTTACTTCTTGTTCTCGTCGTCGTCCACAACCTTGTAGTCGGCGTCGTAGTACTGCTGGCCGCCCTGGTCGGCGCCGCCGGCGGCCTGACCGCCCATGTTGGGGTCGCCCTGAGGGTTCGCCTGCTGATACAGCTTCTCGCTGACGGCGAAGAAGGTCTGCTGCAGCTCCTCGGTAGCGGCCTTGATCGCGGCGGTATCCTCGCCCTTGAGGACCTCCTTGAGCTTGTCAACCCCGGCCTGGACCTTGCTCTTCTCGTCGGCGGGCAGCTTGTCGCCCATCTCACCCAGGGTCTTCTCCGCCTGATAGACCATCTGGTCAGCGGCGTTGCGGGTCTCCACGGACTCCTTGATCCGGGCGTCCTCGGCGGCGTACTGCTCCGCCTCCTTCACGGCCTTCTCGATATCGTCCTTGGACATGTTGGTGGAGGAGGTAATGGTGATGTGCTGCTCCTTGCCGGTGCCCAGATCCTTGGCGGAAACATTCACGATGCCATTGGCATCGATGTCGAACGTCACCTCGATCTGGGGCACGCCCCGGCGGGCCGGAGCGATGCCATCCAAGTGAAAGCGGCCCAGGCTCTTGTTGGCGGCGGCCATCTCACGCTCACCCTGGAGGACGTTGACCTCAACGGAGGTCTGGTTGTCCGCGGCGGTGGAGAAGATCTGGCTCTTCTTGGTGGGAATGGTGGTATTTCTCTCGATGATCTTGGTCATCACGCCGCCCATGGTTTCCACGCCCAAAGAAAGGGGCGTAACATCCAGCAGCAGCAAGCCTTCCACCTCGCCGCCCAGCACGCCGGCCTGGATAGCGGCGCCGATGGCCACGCACTCGTCGGGGTTGATGCCCTTGAAGCCCTCTTTGCCGGTGAGCTTCTTGACCATGTCCTGAACCGCGGGGATACGGCTGGAGCCGCCCACCAGCAGCACCTTGCTGATGTCGCCGATGGACAGGCCGGAGTCAGACAGCGCCTGGCGCACGGGGCCCATGGTCTTTTCCACCAGGTCGGCGGTGAGCTCGTTGAATTTGGCTCTGGAAAGGTTCAAATCCAGGTGCTTGGGGCCGGTGGCGTCGGCGGTGATATAGGGCAGGTTGATGTTGGTGGAGGTCACGCCGGACAGCTCGATCTTGGCCTTCTCGGCAGCTTCCTTCAGGCGCTGATAGGCCATCTTGTCCTGACGCAGGTCAATGCCGTTTTCCTTCTTGAAGGTGTCGGCCACGTAGTTGATGATGCGCTCGTCGAAGTCGTCGCCGCCCAGGCGGGTATCGCCGTTGGTGGCCAGCACTTCAAACACGCCGTCGCCGATCTCCAGCAGGCTTACGTCGAACGTGCCGCCGCCCAGGTCGTACACCAGAATCTTCTGGCCACCTTCCTTATCCAGGCCATAGGCCAGAGACGCGGCGGTAGGCTCGTTGATGATACGCAGCACTTCCAGGCCCGCGATGCGGCCGGCATCCTTGGTAGCCTGGCGCTGGGCATCGTTAAAATAAGCCGGCACGGTGATAACGGCTTCTGTCACCGGTTCACCAAGATAAGCTTCTGCATCCGCTTTCAGCTTTTGCAGGATCATCGCGGAGATTTCCTGCGGCGTATAAGCCTTGCCGTCGATATTTACCTTATAGTCGCTGCCCATGTGGCGTTTGATAGAGCTGATGGTGCGGTCTGCGTTGGTCACTGCCTGACGCTTTGCCGGCTCACCTACAAGACGCTCACCAGTCTTTGTAAATGCAACAACGGATGGTGTTGTACGAACAC
>OHQG01001019.1_pt1 | contig 12735 bp, 16 predicted proteins | sample 1577871 | NCBI WGS metagenome assembly OHQG01 (sample SAMEA3879604, study PRJEB24766) | human gut metagenome | biome: human-associated habitat; feature: feces | place: USA | collected 1985/1987
GGGAACCCTCGCCGGGGGTTCCCCCTTTGCGGGCGGCCCCCGCCGCCCGCAGCCCCTGCGACGCCGCGGGGCTGGAGGTGAACTAAGGAAAGGGTCGTCGAGGACGCCGACCCCTACGACGGGTGGGAAACGGGCCGTGTGCCACGTGATATACTGCAAGACCATCCCCGCCCGGACGCCGGTATACCGCAGACGTCACGTCGGCGCAGGCCGTTACTCCGGGAGGGCGCGCAGGAGCTCGGCGTAGAAGGCCTCCGTCTCCTCCCGCGTCATCAGGTTGAATATACGCGTCAGGCCCTCGTCTGTCAACACGACGATGTAGCAGTCCTGCTGCGGGTCGAGGGAGATGCGCACGTTCTCGTAGCCCTCGACGTCGAAACGCCCCTCGCAGAGCGTATCCATCCCCGTCCCCGCCACACGCGCGGCGCGGGGCAGCTCGTAGAGCAGCTCCGTCTCGCTTATCTCGTCCAGGGGTATCTCATACCTCTCCGTGAAATGCTGAAAATACAGCGCCCCGTCCTCTATCCGCACCGTGCGCGGAGTGAAGTCTATGGCCACAAGCCACACGGCCGCGAGCGGCACGCCGATGACCAGGATGAGCGCGACGAGACCCATCGTTATCTTCCCCGCGGGCTTTGCGAGGTTCATGCCCATACCCATGCCCGTGCGGTCGTTTATCAGGGTGCGCCTGTCGTCGGGGTTGCAGTAGAAGAGTCCCCAGATCCAGTATTGGTCCTCGTCCACGTAGTCGCGCGCGCCGCTCTCCCGCGGGAGCCGCTCCTGCGCGCGGCGCACGGCAAACTCGGCCCGCAGCGCGAAATACAGCATCCCCGCCGTGTAGGCGAGCGTCAGCAGCATCAGCCAGAACACGCTCTCCCGCAGGAACCAGAAGCCCAGCGCCAGCAGCGCCGAGAGCCAGGACATGGCTATCCAGGTCTTGCCCCAGTTGTAGCGCCGCACCCGCGTCAGCGCCGCGTTCACCCGGCTGTCCGAGTCCACTACGTCCGGCCTCTGCCGGAAGACGAGCGGGTAAAAGAAAAGGCTCATGAGGCAGCAGAGCGCGAAAGTCAGCCCGAGGATGAGTCCGCCCATGCGCTCGCCCTCGTTCCCGGAGGCCATCTCCAGCGCGCAGGGTATGAGCGAGACGAGAAGCGGCGGGATGAAGAGCCAGCGCGAGAGCGGCTTGCCCAGTTCCTCCGGCTTTGCGCCGAGGTCCGCGGCCACGACGGTGCCGCCGTAGGGCGAGAGCCAGCCGTTTTCCTTCTTCAGCGCCCGCAGCCGCCCGTTGTAGCGTGCGAAGAGCACGAAACTCGGCGCCATCGCCGACAGCATCCAAATGAACATGTAGGCCAGCACCAGCGAAAAGCGCGGCAGCAGCAGCGCCGGTATGAGCGCCGCCGTCATGATGAAAAACCAGCGCCAGACCCGCTTTTTGTACTCGCGGCAGATCTCCTGCACCCTCGGGTCCTGCTGGGCCGTCAGCGGCAGGGTGCAGCCTATGGCGATATTCTTCTTCACCTTCGCCTCGTTCGCCATGACCACGGCCATGATGGGCAGGACGGGGTAACAGCACACGAGCAGAAAGATCGTAGCGCCCAGGTCGCTCATTTTTCACCGCCTCCTTCACGGTAAAAATCGCGGCAAAGCCCCAGAAAACTCTCCTCCGAGACTCCGGAGAGCCGCGCCTCAGCGGCTATCAGCCGCAGGCCCTCGCGGGACTGCGGCCCGAGCTCCCCGGTCTCCGGGGAACCGGCCACGACCGTCCCGCCCCGGCGGTCCGTCGTGATGAGGCCCTCCTGCTTCAAAAGCGAGTACGCCTTGCTGACCGTCATCATGTTCACGCCGGACTGCTCTGCAAGCGCGCGGATGGCAGGCAGCTTCTCCCCCGGCCGGAGCTCGCCCGAGGCTATGCCGACCACTATCTGATCCCGTATCTGCCTGTATATAGGTACCTGTGAGGAAAAATCCAGCCTGAGCAGCAAGTCTACACGCCTCCTTTGTATTAGTTATTATAATACAAACAATGCGCCGTGTCAACAAGGTCGAAATTGGGGTTGACAAATGTTTACCTTGTATGCTATCTTTTAGGTAGACAATCGTTTACCTTTGGGGGTATTGGATATGGAACATCTTTCAAACGGGGAATGGACGCTGATGAATGCGCTGTGGGAGCGCGAGCCCGCGACTGTGGCACAGCTGGTGCATGCCCTTGCGCCGGAGACGGGCTGGTCGAAGCACACGGTGATGACCATGCTCTCGCGCCTGGAGCAGAAGGGCGCGGTGAGATGTACACAGGGAGAGCGGGCGAGAGAGTACTCGGCAATACTTGAGCGCGACAAGGCAGCGGCACGGGAGACGGACAGCTTCCTCTCCCGCGTTTACGGCGGCAGTCTGGGGCTCATGGTCAATTCCATGCTCCGGGCACGCTCGCTCTCGGAGGACGAGGTCGAGGAGCTGCGCGGCATCCTCGCTTCAGCGGAAGGGGGCGGAGGCAAATGACGGGCGTCATCATCGGCTCTTCCCTGCTCATCGTCCTCGTCGCCGTACTGCGGCGGCTGCTGCGCGGGCGGGTGAGCGCGCGGCTCATCTACGCGCTCTGGGGCCTGGTGCTGCTGCGGCTGCTCGTGCCCTTCTCGCCGGAGCTGGGCCTGCCCAGCGCGGAGGCTGCGGCCCGGGAGGTATATGAGCGCACGGAGCTCTCCGAGGCCATGCTGCCCTATGAGCGTGTCACCGCACCCTACGCGGCCGGCCAGAGTCGCGGCGTACTGCCTGAGGACGACCCCATCCAGCCCTACATCGACGCGGGCGAGCCAGCGCCGGAGTACCGCGTGGAGCTGCACAACGAGGGTACGCCCGAGGCCGAGACAGAGTTCGTCTTCCTGCGGCCCTGGACGGAGGTGCTCTCAGGCTATGTGAGGCCGATCTGGCTCGCCGGTACGCTCACGGCGCTGGCGCTGCTGGCCTGCATCAATCTGAGCTTCGCGGCGAGGCTCCGCCGCACGCGGCGGCCCATAGGCCGCACGGAGGCGGGCCTGCCCGCCTATGAGACGGAGGCCGTCGCCTCTCCCTGCCTCTTCGGGCTCTTCCGGCCCGCCGTCTACGTCCGTGCGGAGGACGCGGGCAGGCTCCGGCACGTGCTTACGCATGAGGACTGCCATTACCGGCAGCTCGACCAGCTCTGGGCTCTGCTCCGGGCGCTGTGTCTCGCCCTCTATTGGTGGGACCCCCTGGTCTGGCTGGCGGCCGGCCTCTCCCGCACGGACTGCGAGCTGGCCTGCGACGAGGCCGCGCTCTCGCGCCTGGGCGAGGGCGAGCGCATCGCCTACGGCGAGACGCTCATCACCATGGCCGTGAAGCCCCGCCCGGCGGAGCTGCTGCGCGCCGGCAGCCCCATAGGCTCCGGCAAGCGCGAGCTGAAGGCCCGCGTCCTGGCCATAGCGAGGCGCGGCAGGCGCCTCGTCGTCCCCGCCGTCCTCGCCGCGGCGCTCTGCCTCGTCTGCGCGGCCTGCGCCTTCACTGGCTCGGAACCGGTCTCGGCCCCGGCGGAGGACATGCGCGCCTACGTGCTGGGCCTCGAGAACGATGACGGGCAGCCCCCCCTGCCCAGCGTGGGCGAATTTGGGCTTGCGCCGAGCTATATAGACCTCAGCGCCGAGGAGGCGCAGCAGCTGTCCGAATGGCTCTCGGCGCTCGAGCCGGACGCGGAGGGCGGCGGCAGCACGCCCGCAGCCCCGGTATCGCTTGAGTGGGGCGGGCTGACCTACCGCTTCACGCGCGGCGGCACGGTCCTGGCCCCGGATCTCCGCAGCAGCCAGCCGGAGGCCGAAGCGGCCTGCGAGCTGCTCATAGGCAAGGCCGAGGCCGCCGGGCTCATCGCCTCCGGGGAGCTGGACGACATCGTCATGCGCAGCATGCTCATCGGAGCGGAGCCGGTCTACGGCGAGACCTGCAGCTTTGAGCTCATCGTCAAGGCGAAGTTTTCCGACGGCACGACACGGGACACCGCCGTCTCCAGCGATTTTGCGTATGTAGACGGCGTCGTCTACCGACTCAACGTGTCGGACGAGGCCCCGGCGAGCACTCCCGGGGGCACAGACTCCGACTGGGACGACGCCTGGGACAACTGGGAGGAAGACCTCGAGGGCCTGAACGACGACTGGGGCGAGCTGCCCCAGGTCATCTACGCCGAGGGCTCCCTCAGCTCGTTGGGCGACGAGGCCGAGAGCCTGCTGGGGCAGGGCACTTCGGGCTTTTTCGAGGATTTCGAAGGCGGCCTCGTCCGCGTGAACGTGTCCGGCGACGCCTGCGAGCGCATAACCGACCTCGTCCGCGTGCGCGACGCGCTCTATTATCGCGCAGAGGGCGAGATAACGCCCGAGGAGGCGGCGCAGGTGCTCTTCACCTACCTGCTGGAGAGCTCGAACGGCCTGCCGCAGGAGGACTTCCCCTTCGTCATCAAACGGGCCGAGGGCTCGGCGATGCGCATGACGGAGCTGGACGAGGACATGTGGCTCGTCACGCAGTACCTGCACTTCGTCTTCGAGGGCCGAGGCGGCAACATGTCGAGCGGGAACATGACCCTGTCCGGCAACGGGCAGTACATCCTCATGCGCAGCGGGGACGACTGGCGGCTCCAGCTGCTGGACGGTCTGCTCGCGCAGTACGGCGGGGCTGGGAACTGAGAAAGGGGTTTTATAATATGCTGGAATACAAATTCGACACCCAACTGCTGATTGAAGGCACGGGTCTGGATGAGGACCGTATCAACGATTACATTACCAACTTGTGGCTCGATATAAATTTCGAGTGCGTCGTTGATATAAGGCGATACGGACTCATAAGGTATCGCTGCATTAATTTTGACAACCGTTTTTAAGGTCTCAATGTCGGGGATGATAGTACTCATTGTAATTGTTTTAATAGGACTCCGAAAGGCAATGAAACCTTCCGGAGTTGATAATTCTTTTATTACTCAATTACGAGTTCCGAGGCTGCAAACCATTCGGTTTTAACTTCACCGTTTATCGGTTCGGGTGCTGTTACTGCGTATGTCGTTGTACTATGCAAGTATTCGCATTTTGCAGTTATAGTTCCTGAAAATCCCGATACCTTACTGCGAACTTTGTCGCCTAACTTAATTTCAATCATATATTAATATGGATTTTACAAAGCCCTTCCAAGGCTATTTCATTCTTTTGTTTCTGGTGTTAATCCTGTATTCTTTACTGCGCCTGTTCCCTGATCCAATGTTGTCAACTGACAATTAGTGATCGAGAAGTAGATATCTTTCGGCCAGTCATTAATTGCTTTGGCAAAATAAAGAGGTTCGAGCGTGGCATCCTGATACATTTTCATGAGTGCCTGCTCGATAGTAAACAGTTCCCGGGCCTCTGTTCCGTTGATACTTTTACCTTTGCCTGGCGAAGCTCCGATAATCGAAGGGTGTACGCCCATGGCGTAACAGATGGTATTGCTTACTTCTTCGCTGTCTTCGATATATTCGCCGCCGATCTGTTGGTTGGTCAGTGCGGAGATGATGATATCTTTGTCCTCAAACCCTTTGATTTTGTCGTACCGGAATTCGGCTACAAAGGCTTTACCGGCATTTTCTTCACCTGCCAGGAAATCGTTCATTTCCTTCAGGAAATCTTCGCGGCATTGGGCTTTCTCTTCATCGGTAGTGAGTCCTTTAGCTTTATAGAGCTTGTCCCAAAATGTATCTTTAATGTAGATAACATACCGCAAGGTCATTTGATTTTTAATCAGAGCCTTTTTATAAACTGGTATGGCAGAGCTGAAGTCATACCATCCGGAGGCGAAGACCGACCACCAATAGGGGCGGCTGTAGTAGAACCGTCCGGGCGTATTGATACGAATGTTATGGATAAAGTTTCGTTCCTTGACTATTTCGTTTTTACCGTCTTTATTCGGTAGTATACCCATGCGTACTTTCAGATCCCGCAGCGAACTTTGCCGGTCAAGCAATGGAGTGGCTATAACGTCTTCAGGTGAGCCTTTATGCCATTCGGCAGAATAGCCATGCCATTCACTTTTTCCGGTTTTCTCATCGATCTTACTGATCCGGGAGCATGTCGCTTCTTTAGATTTGATTTGTACGAGTTTAGGCGGATTATTACTGTCAAATAGGTATTCGACATAAGAATCGTAGAAAATAGCCAGGTCATTGGCTATCTCGTGTCGGATCAGTGAGTAGTCATTGTTTTCAATGAATTCAAAAATTTCGGGATATTCTTCCGGTAGAACTTCTTCTTTGACGATTTTTCCTGTATTTGGGTCCCGGTATTTTCGATATACCATCACGCCATCACCGTAGATAACTTTGTTCTTAAACTCGATATTACTGCCTACCGTGACGTTATGACCAATCTTTTTCATGATGTCGTACATCATGTTATTATTTCGGCCACGGGGTACAAATTCGATGGGTTGACTTTTGCCTTTGGGTACAACCGGAATGGCGTTAGATTCCTTATCAGTGGCAATGTCGCTGTTATCATTAAATTTGATGATTTCTTTGCCCCCTTTCAACACTGCATAAGTGCCGTATCCTGGCTTATTCAATTCTATCTTTTCCATTAAAAATACACTTTGAGGTTATTAATCCGGGTAATCAGGCAACGGCGGATCTTGCGAGGGTTGCTTTCGCCTGCGGGTAGTATATTGATAGTACTGCCTTCGCTGTGGAAAGAAGTCAGCACAGCCCGTTCGTAAGTGACCAGTTCACCGGTACTACGCTTACAATATTGCAGGGAGAATTCGACCGGTTTTCCGTCCTTGCGTTTCTCCATGATCTCAGTGATCTTACTTTGGTGAATGCGGTCTAACATATAGTATAATGCCTATAATGATGGATAATAAGATGATGCCGACGGCTATACTTCTTTCAATGTCTGTTCCGGACTCTGTTTGTTTTTGGCTCTCCTGTTGGCTGTGTTCGTTCGAGAATCCTGTATCTGTTTTCTGATATGATACAGAGTCAGAAGTTTCGGACGAAACATTTTCCCGGTTCTCGATTTGCTTCCGGATCTCGCTCCCCTCGACTTCCAGTTTAGATGTCGGGGGGAGACCGGTAGTTGGATCCGCTGGTTGCGACGTGTCGAAATGCCAGGTGATTTTCCATTTATTACCGGTGAGATCGGTTTGCGTCTGGGCTTGGCTGGTGATGCTGCCATGAGCTTTGCCTGATAGTCTGACACTAACGCTATCTGCCTGTTCAGATACACGCACAGAAGAATGCTGAGAAGCAGAGCGGCAGTTACACAGCAATAGGGCAATAAGTATTGCCAAAATAAAAGGTTGTGCATAAGGCTTTATGATTTTCGGTGTATACATGATAGGTCTGTACATTTATAGGGTTTAAGTTCATTGTAGAGTTTGCGGTTGTTGTCTACTTCAGACTTGACTTTGTCTACTTCAGAACGTAATTCCTTACGTTCTGCACGCATATCGGTAATGTCTACACGTAAGTCGGTAATGAGTTCTTGATACACATCTTGCATAGCTTTCATTGCATTGGCTTCTGCTTGCTTTTTGGTGTACTTCATGGTAATGATAGCTGTCAGAAATGACACAAGACCACCACCTAATACGAAAGTTAAGATTGTTTGGGTTAATGGGTTCATAGCTTCTTTTTTATGCAAAGGTATCGCCTGCGAACGTGCTTGTAAAGGACAGGAGCGTAGCCTGAAGGCATCAGGGAGGTACCCCACGCGAGGAGCGTTCTGAGGGGGGTGGTGCAGCATATAAGAGGAAAAATTATGTTTCAGCCTGAAAATTGACTTCAGGGCGGTGCGGGGTCTTTCGACGGAAAAAGGGGAAATTTTTCCCCTTTTGAACTCCATTTTTGCTATGGTACAATTACTTAGATTTTTTTTCATGGGAATACCATGAGAAAAAAAAATCGCCCGAAAAATGCACCGGCACAAACTTTTGTCGTGATCGCAAGCTGTGACGAAAGTTTGTGCCGGTACATTTTTCGGGGGTTCCCCCTCACATTCACACCTTTGGCATGAAAGAGAGGTAGAGCGGTATAGTTTGCAACTATGTATCGATTTCTATAGACTCTTCCGGTAACAAGATGCGGATTAATTCGGATAATCTTGCTGCAGCGAGTTGTTTTTCATCCATGGAGGTGGTTGGGTCCAACAGAGAATTAATAAGCTGGAGAGCTTCTTTGCGTTTCATTGTGTACCTCCTTCCGGGATAAAGGTTGAAATCATGTCTTGCATACACAATAATTCTTGTGCAAGTTTAAGGCGTTCTTCAGTGTTGCCATAGCATTCACCGTTAACGACACAGTACAGCGCTTTGCGTATGGTGGTGTTCCATAATTCTGCGCCACCGGTTTGCAGCCCGTTGACACACTCAACGACTTCCGAAGTGAGGGTTATATTATTCGCCATGTTCGCCCCCTTTCTTGTTTTGGCGTACTTTGTAAAGACAATAGGCGGTAATTAGGAAGCACGGCGGAAAGACAAATCCGGCGCAAATGGAGAAGATAACCGCAATATACCAGCGGTCAATGTCGGTTTTCACTTCGCAGTCGGTTAGGCTGCGGAAATAACGCTCTTGGAGCGTGTTTACGTTCTGCGTGGAGCGGAACGAGGGCACGAAAGATTCGGTACCGGGGAGTTGATTTTTCATTTCTATCAGTGTTTAGCATTTTAGGTAGTTAACTTAAGACAAGAACGGCTACCATTTCCCTAGTCGCTAAACACTGATAGATGTCCTACTCCAAGGAGCAAAAATCCACCGGGAAAGGCAGCCGCCTATAATTATGATGTACAAAATGGGCATAAAAAAAGCCCACTAATATTGTTGAGCATTAACCGAGCTCTTCGGAATAAGAATCATCTTATCAGTGTTTAGCACTGCAAAGATGGGGATTTATTTTGGAATAGCAAAAAAGAAAGGTTACTTTTCTGAAGAAAATAAAGAAGTATGTTTTCTAATCAAAGATGTAGCTGGGATGTACTTGCTCCGTACACGCCCCACTGTTTTTACGTTCAGAGGTACTTCTGGCTGGAGAAGCTACGGAGCAAGTATGTTTATGATACGATTCGAATATGAATGAGTAACGGATATTAAATATTGTTTTATCTGCAAATTTATTTGCATTATTGCAAAGAATATCATACTTTTGCAAAGTATTAAAAACAAGTAGACGGATATGATAATATCAAATAAACTACTATTAGTTGACTTTGTACAAAAACATTCTCAGGCTGTGAAGCCTCTGAATAAGTGGGTTGATGAGGTTAGTGCGGCTTCATGGCAAAGTCACAATGAATTGAAAGCTACTTTCCCTTCGGCTGATTATGTGGGAAATAGTAGGTATGTATTTAATGTTGGTGGAAACAAATATCGTGTGATAGCGGTTGTTTTATTCATCAATGGAGTATTTGAACTTAGATTCGTGGGCACTCACGATGATTATGACAAAATTAAAGATTGTTCGGAGATTTAAATCTCCGAACAATTTAAAATGTAAATAAACACTATCTTTAATATTAGAGTTATGGCAAACCTGAACATCGACTGTATCACTACGAGAGAACAGTATGATGAAGTACGTTCTCGTGTGGACAGCTTAATCAAAGAAGCAACCCAAAAGGGGATGCTGGAGCCGGGAGCTGATAACGAATATGTTCGTGAAATATCCCGTCTTGCGAAACTTAGCGCAGAATATGAAGATAATTATCTGAATATTTTGCCGTTGAGAGTAAAAAATCCGTTGATTCAAACTCTTGAAGATTATTTTTATGGAAGAAGTATGAAAAGAAAAGAGGCAGCGGAACTATTAGGCATCAATGAATCTGTATTTAGTCAAATTATGAATGGCAAGAGAAAGATTTCTACTACATTGGCTAAAAAATTGTATTCAGATCTTCATATTGATGCTAATTTAATCCTTCAAAATTTGTAATAAGTAAAACATCAGAATTTAAAGCGGATAATTTATCAAAATGATAGATTATCCGCTTTTTAGTTTTTCTTCAAGAAGTAGACTCCACCGGATAGGCTATTGGGTTCGCGGAAGAAGAAGTTCATGCCCAGCCAAAGGGTATCAAATGCATCGGTGACGTGTGTTTTGTACTGATCTGGATTATCCGGCGTGTCTTCAGTTCCTTCAGGTAGTTTATCCTTCTCGAATCCGTTCTTTCCCTGGCGGATACCGGTTTGCTCCATGGCAATTTTGAGGAACTCGTTTTGATGCAGGTTGATTTGGATCCAAAGAAATTCCGGATCTCCTTTTAATGTGCGGTCAATGTTCAGGTGTTTCCAATCATGTTTAGCTGCCTGGCCGATAAATTCCATAGTAACGTTATAGTTGTTTTCTTTAAATACTCGCTCAATCACATCGGCATAACTTTCGCCACTGGTACCGGTTTCCCAGGTAAAAGTATGATCATAGTAGACTACTATTTCGTGATTCAACTTCGGACGGTAGTAATCGGCTACTTGCTTGACAAGATCCTGCAGCTTACTTGGTGTCTTGACATAAAAAGACTTCAGCACACGCATCGTATTGCCGTCTTTTTGGGCGACAACGGCGGTGGATATCGAGGCGTTGGAGTCGAACGCAATGTGCAGTTCCTTGCTGAAGTCAAGATCACCATCTCCGAGACAGCCGCAGGTAGACAGTTTGCTCCAGTTACTACCAAGATCCCGGAGCCGTCCGCTGTCATTCGGTATATAGAAGTGTATGTTGTCATCCAGGGCAGAGTAGAATCCGTTCGGAACCCGGAACAGGCGTTCGTTCAAGAAAGCGGTACGCCAGATCAGTGGCGGTGAATCCCGTTGCATCTGCCAGATATAATCCTCGCCAAGCACCTCAAGATTGTCGAAAACATCGTATTCCCCATAGAACACGGTGTATTCACGCTTTTTTCCCGGTTGTGGGTTGACTACCGGCTGAAACTTCCGTGCAAGGTCGAGATCCCGGGACAATTCTTTAATCATCCTCAGAGTGTGGTCGGTCATCGGCTTGCGCTTGTATGCTTGCAGTTCTTTATACAGGCTACGAATCAGGTTGATGTGAGACGGTGACATCTCATCCACCTTGTCCAAGATCCATTTGCCTAGGGAGGCAGTCGGCATATCGCTTGAATAACATACACTGTGATGGTGTGGGCAGTGGCCGAAATACTGTTGGTTGCCACGGTTTGCAGGGTTTACCTCACCTTTTATCTTTTCGTAGGAGAGAAACTTTGCTTCAGGACCTATCACCCAATCGAGTGACATCGAGTTGGCGGACATGGCTTGATTAAACGATAGGATTACCATTACAGCACCGTTCCAGAAGTGGAAGGCATTGCTCCACCCTTCACCCATTACGGGGCGTACCGGGTCTGCAAAGTTCATCCATGAGGGGGCTTTATGACCGACAACATAATGAATGTTTTGATAATAACCCCATTCTGCCAGTGCCTTGCAGATTGCCGGAAGGGTGTTGCCCCAGGCTTTGGCATAGCTGGGCGATATCAAACCGCCCAGGGATCCGGGCATCTCCCACACATTCCGGAGAATAAACCGGGCGTCGATACCTTCGGACTTTCCGGTGCCGCGCGAAGCGATGATATATTCATCATGTGCACCGATGGCCATTGCCTGGCGTTGCATCTTGTTGAAGAACTTCTTCACGACATCGGATTGTTTCATCCGGAGATCGTGAGCTGATAACGGGAGCGTTTGAGCGGGCATTATTCGTCCTCCTCTTCGTTGATAATCTCAGCATCGACCGCTTTACCTTTTGCCATGCTGCGGGCGAGTTCCCGCAACTCCTTGCGGCGCTCTTCCAGGTCGTCGATAGGTTCGATTCCTTCCAGTAGGGTGATGTCATCCGAGGGTTCAAACGATGGCGGAATCATTCTCTCAAAATCGAGCCGGTTATCTTCCTTGTCCGCCATGGTGTACTTTCCGATCTTGTCCAGGTTAGCGGCAGCACCTTTGGCGTCTCCGCTGTCAATCGCAAGCTGGTAGCCTTTCTTGGCACCTTCGACAATCATGTAGCGATACCAATTCTTTGCAGCGAGCTGGATGTTGCCGACTAACCGGTTAATCATACCGATGTCCCTGTAGGCTTGTGATTGCGATACTGGGGTAGCATTCCCACCGCATCCGTGCATGAGAAAGGTTACGAGCTCCGAATCTTCCACCAACGGGCTATCCATCTTCTTGGCAACACAAAGCATCATGCGCTCTCTGATTTCCTGTTCCCGGGGAGAGAGCATTTGTTCGATCTCTTCACGATCCTTGTACAAGGCCCGCTCGATACGTTCGTATGTGGTATCTTTTTTAGGCATAAATTATTCGTTGACTATCTGTTCACGCATATATTTGTCAGCGAGCGGTTCGGCTGCCGGACTACCGGCTTTTGCCAGTTTGATAACGGTTTGTCGTAGCTCGTATTTTGTTTGCAGTCTGCCTTGATGATAGGCGTTATAGATTGGCGTTTTACAATGATTCTTGCAGATATCGCAAAAATAATCGCGCTCATCGGCGGGGATATCCAACAGGATGGCTATCTCCGACGGTGGTAGTAAAGCGGCTGACATGCTGCGTACCTGGGATAATTGATCATCAGTTAACTGCATAGCTCATAGCGTTTTCGTAGGCTTGGTTAAATGCTTCGGAGAAGTAATCGAAATGAGATCCGGCGGTGAAATATACCCCGGCTTCCCAACGGTGGTTAAGATTCAAGTTGGCGGATCC